>OGGU01000046.1_pt1 | contig 121108 bp, 126 predicted proteins | sample 1571241 | NCBI WGS metagenome assembly OGGU01 (sample SAMEA2581934, study PRJEB24529) | metagenome | biome: Human gut stool | place: China | collected 2011
TGGATATAGTGTATTATCAAGTAGTTGTGCAAGAACAACAAATTTAGGTTCTTATAATAGTGCAACGTGTGCAGGCCAAAGTTGGTTGTATGGAAAAGGAAATGAATGGACATTAACGCCTAATTCTTCGCGCAGCTCCCATGTGTTTCATTTGACCCACATCGGTCATGTCTACAGCTACAGTGCGAACTATGGCTATGGCTCTCGTCCAGTCTTGTATCTAGATGCTTCAGTGTATAAAATAGATGGAGATGGTAGCCTAAAAAATCCATATATTGTAGGAATGTGATAGATTTAGTTAGCGTGGATGGCGGGTGTATCCGCTCCACGCGGGGGTGATAACTTACTGTCATGAAAATGTTTGTATAAAAAGGTCTGTATAATAGAAAGTTATAAATATTTTAAAGTTAATAAGTCATAATTTTAAGATATTTATGGCTATTTTTGTTATACTTGTATTATCTCATAGTAAAGAAGGAGTGATGTAAGTATGAGAAAAGATATAAGAATAAGCATATAGCAGAATGACTTAAGAGAAAGTTTAATAGATGTTAATCAAGAATTAAAAGTAGCATATCAGTTAAAAAAAATATTTTTAAAAATGGTACATTAAAACTCTTAAAAATGGTACATTGGAATTCTTAAAAATGGTACATTAAATTTCTTAAAAATGGTACATTAGTGTTGACCTTGTTATTTGTTTAGTGTATAATTAATGATGGAAGGAGTATGATTTTATGAGTTTAAAACCTAATGATTATATGCCTAGACTTATTGATAAGAAAATAGAAGGTCTATTACAAGTTTCAGGTGCTATTTCAATTGAAGGTCCAAAATGGTGTGGAAAAACATTTACTTCTCTTAACCATGCCTCGTCAGTGATTAATATGGATGATGAAGAAACAAGAAGCAGATTTATGTTAAATCCGGAGTTAGTATTAAATGAATCTAAACCTGAATTAATTGATGAGTGGACAAGAGAGCCAACTGTTTGGGATAAAATAAGAAGAAAATGTGATTTGTTAGAAACGAAGGGAAATTATATTTTATCTTGTTCAACCTCACTATTAGATGAAAATAAAATATTTCACTCTGGTGCTGGTAGAATATCAAGATTGAAAATGAATACGATGAGCTTATTTGAATCAAATGATTCTAGTGGTGATATATCTATAATGGATATGTATGAAGGTAGAGAAATTGTAAAAACTGTAAAAAAAATTAGTTTAGAAGAACTAGCTGATTTAATAATACGTGGTGGTTGGCCTGCTAATATAAATGTTGCTAAAGACAAATATGGATTAATGCCAAAATATTATATAAATTCTATTTTGGAAAAAGATATATATGAATCTAAGAATGTTGATAGTGTTAAGATGCAAAAATTATTGAAATCTCTTGCAAGAAATGAATCAACTGTTGTTAGTAACAATAAACTAATTAAAGATATTAGTGATAATGATGATTTAAATATTGATAAAAGAACAGTAAGTGATTATATAGAGATTTTAGAGAAATTAAATCTTTTTAGTAATCAACTAAGTTATAGTACTAATTATCGTTCACCAGAAAGAGTGGGTAAAAATGTCAAAAGGCATTTTACTGATCCTTCTTTAGCTGCTGCTTTATTAAATATGAATGCAAATAAATTAATTGCTGATTTAAAAACTTTTGGCTTTTTGTTTGAAGCCTTAGTTGAAAGAGATTTAAAAATTTATATGGATTATTTAGATGGAAATCAATATCACTTTAGAGACAATGTCACTGGCTTAGAAGTAGATTCTATTTTAGAATTTCCTGATGGAGAATATGCCGCTGTGGAAATTAAATTAGGATTTAATCAATTTAAGGAAGCTTGTGATTCACTTTTGAAATTTCAAGATAATGTAACTAAAAAGCCAAAATTTATGTGTGTTATTTGTGGATATAATGAAAATATCGTTAAAGATTTAGAAACTGGAATATATATTGTTCCAATAACAGCATTAAAACCGGAATAACTTTCTGTTTATGAAAGTTATTTTTTTGTTCTTAAAATGATAGACAAGTAATTAATAATTTGATAAAATTAAGTAGTACGTAAGTTGTATAGAATGGAAGTGCTTGTTATGGCTAAAATTATATCACTTGTTAATCAAAAAGGTGGAGTTGGTAAGACTACCACTAGTATAAATTTAAGTGCTGCATTAGGTAAAATGGGTAAACGTGTACTATTAATAGATATGGATCCACAAAGTAATGCCACTACTGGGCTAGGTTTAAATAGTAATGATTTTAAGAATGATATATATGAACTTATTACGGGTAAATGTGAAGTAAAAAAAGCAATAAAGAAGACTAAGTTTCATAATCTTAGTATAATACCTGCTACAATAAATTTAGCTGGTGTGGATGTAGAATTTGTTAAAAGAATGCTTGAAGATAAAGAATTTAGTCAAAATATGCAATTAAAACTAAGACTTGATGAAATAAAGGATAATTATGATTATATAATAATAGATTGTCAACCATCTTTAGGTTTAGGTACTATGAATGCGTTAGTGGCTAGTGATAGTGTAATTATACCTGTTCAATGTGAATTTTTTGCATTGGAAGGGATTACGCAACTTTTAAATAGTATCATAATGGTACAAGGAAGTATGAATCCTGGGTTAAGGATTGAAGGTGTACTTTTAACAATGTTAGATGGGAGAACAAATATAGGGCTTGAAGTAATTGAAGAAATAAGAAAATACTTTAAAGATAAAGTATTTAATACAATAATACCTAGATTAGTAAGATTAGTAGAAGCACCTAGTCATGGAAAACCAATCAATGAATACGATCCATTAAGTAGAGCTACGGAAGCTTATGCTAATTTAGCAAAGGAAGTGGTAAGTAGAGATGGAAACTAAGAAAAAAGCACTAGGTAAGGGACTAGAACAATTATTTTCTAATAATGTAATAGATTTTGATAATTTTGAAGATACTGTTATTGAAGAAAATAAAAAAGATGTAACTGAAATTAATCTGGATGAAATAAGAAGTAATCCATATCAACCAAGGAAGACATTTGATACAGCTAGTTTAAATGAACTTGCTAAAAGTATTGAAGAATATGGTGTAGTTCAACCAATAATAGTTAAGAAAAGTATTAAAGGTTATGAATTAGTTGCTGGTGAAAGAAGAACAAAAGCCGCAAAAATAGCTGGATTAAAAAGTATTCCTGCGATTATTAAAGATTTTGATGACCAAGAAATGATGGAAATTGCTTTAATTGAAAATATTCAAAGAGAAGATTTGAATCCAATTGATGAAGCAAGTAGTATTAGTAATATAATTAAATTACGTGGCTATACGCAAGAAGAATTTGCAAGTAAATTTGGTAAGAGTAGGACATATGTAACTAATATGTTGGGTTTATTAAAATTGCCTGAAGAAGTAAAGAAAATGGTTGAAAAAAATAGTTTAAGTATGTCTCATGCTAGAGTTTTAAGTAAGATGGATGATGAAGGAAAAGTAATAGATCTTGCTAAAAAAATAGTTACTGATGGAATATCGGTGAGAGACCTTGAAAGAATAAGTCAAGATGTAAAAGAAGAAGTAATTATTAAAAGTAATTCTAGAAGTAATAAAGGATATGATCATAAATATAGAATGTATGAAAATATTATTATGGATAATTTAAATACTAAAGTAAGAGTTAGTAAAAAGAAAATAGAAATATATTTTGATGGGGTAGATGAATTAGAAGAGATACTTTCTAAGATGAATGTAAAAGTTGAGGAAGAGTAATGAATAAAGATTTTAATTTAAATGATGATGTAATAATGAAAAAGCAACATGCTTGTGGTACTAATTTATGGACTATTACAAGAAATGGAGCAGATATTAAAATCAAATGTAAAAATTGTGGAAGAGAAATCATGATGGATAGATTAGAATTTATGAAAAAATTAAAAAAGGTGATTGTAAATGAAAAAACTTCGAACTAAAGATAAAATTGGCTTACATCCCGTAATGATGTTTTTAGTCTTAAGTTTTGCCACAATTGTTATTAGTGGAATACTCAGGTTATTTAATGTTCAAGCAACATTTAATAAAATATCAAGTGTTACTGGAGATTTTCAAGTTACTACAGAAGCAGTAAATTCATTATTTAGTTTGAGTGGGCTTAAATATATATTTACTAGTACTGTTAGTAATTTTGCTAACTATGCCGTACTTACTAATTTAATTATTATACTTTTAGGTATTGGTATAATGGTTAAGAGTGGATTTTTAAAAACAATTATTACATTAATGACTAAAAAGGCTAAGAAAACATCTGTTACCTTTGTTTTAGTATTAATATCAATACTTGCAAGTTTAATTGGAGATTTATCATATATCATATTAGTTCCTTTAGGAGCATTATTATTTTTATATGGTAAAAGAAATCCAATGATTGGAATTATTACAACATTTGCAAGTCTTACTTGTGGTAGTGCTTTAAGTTTATTTTTAACTAGTTATGATTCTAGTTTAATAAATATTACTTTAAATAATGTTAATATAATAAATAGTGGATATAATATATCTAGTTGGTCATTTATATTGGCTAATGTAATTTTAATAATTGCTTTATCTTTTGTTATTACAAATGTAACAGAAAATTATTTAGTTAAAAAGTTACCTAAGTATGAATTTTCTGAAGAAGAAGTTGAAGAAGAATTAGTTTTAACAAGAAAGCAAATGAGAGGTTTATTATTTTCTTTATTTGCTGGGTTATTATATTTATTAATATTTATTTATAATATTATACCAGGACTTCCTTTTTCAGGTAATTTACTTGATTATAGTCAAAGTTTATATATAGATAAATTATTTAGTTATAATTCATTTTTTAGTAATGGTTTTGTCTTTGTAGTAGCAGTATTCTTTGTAATTTTAGGCTTATCATATGGAATTGGTGCTAAAACTATAAAGAATAATAAAGAATTTGTTGATGCTTTAGGTCATTCTTTAAATGGCATTGGTAAAATACTTGTTATGATATTTGCTGCATCAGCATTTATTAACATATTTAAACAATCTAACATAGGTAATGTTGTAGCTGGTGCTTTAACTAACCTTATGCAAAATAGTAACTTTGGAGGGTTACCTTTAGTATTATTGTTATTTATATTTGCAGGTGTTATTGCTTTATTTCAACCTACGGTATTATTTAGTTATAATATTGTTAGTGGAGTTATAATTAAACTTATGAATGCTGGTATTTCTCCGGAATTTACACAACTTGTGTTTAGATTAGGTAGTAGTGTTACTTTGGGTCTTACACCTGTATTTGTATATTTTGTTGTTTATTTAGCATATTTAGAAAATTATAACCAAAGTAATAAACCAATAACTATTAAAGAGGCTATAAAATATCAATTACCATATGCTGCGGTTACATGTGTGTTGTATCTATTATTTATAATTATATGGTATTTAGTTAAGTTTCCAATAGGTGTTGGAGCTGGCGTAGGATTGGGGGTATAAAATGAGTTTAAAAGCTGGAATTGTGGGTTTACCAAATGTTGGTAAATCAACTTTGTTTAATGCAATTACAAAACAAAATATACTTGCTGCGAATTATCCGTTTGCAACAATAGAACCAAATGTTGGTATTGTATTTGTACCAGATAAAAGAGTAGATTATTTAGCAAGTATGTATAAACCCAAAAGTGTTGTTCCAACAACTTTTGAGTTTACGGATATTGCTGGTTTAGTAGAGGGAGCTTCACGTGGTGAAGGTTTAGGTAATAAATTTTTATCCCATATTAGGGAATGCGATGCCATAGTGGAAGTAGTAAGATGTTTTAGTGATCCAAATGTTACTCATGTAACTGGTAAAGTTGATCCAATTAGTGATATTGAAGTAATAAATATTGAATTAGTACTTGCAGATTTAGAAGTAATAAATAATAGAATTGAAAAAATTGAAAAGAAAGCAATAACTACGAAAGATAAAGATGCTTTAGCAGAAGTAGAGGTATTAAAAAAATGTAAGGTTGCTCTAGAAGCAAATACACCACTTCGAAGAATTAGTTTTGATAAAGATGAAAAAAAGTTACTAAAAAACTTTAGTTTCTTAACGATAAAACCAATTATATATGTTGCCAATGTAAATGAAGATGATGTTGCGGTTGGAGATAATGAATATTCTTTAATGGTTAAAAATTATGCAGAAGCTGAAGGTTCTGGAGTTATAGTTATGTGTTCTAAGCTGGAAGCTGAATTGGCTGGACTTGAAGATGAAGAAAAAGAATTATTTTTACAAGAAGTTGGTATAAGAAATAGTGGCCTTGATAAATTAATATTTGCTACATATAATTTATTAGGACTAGCAACATTTTTTACTGCTGGTACGGATGAGGTAAGAGCTTGGACTTTTAAAGTTGGAATGAAAGCTCCGGAATGTGCGGGTATTATACATAGTGATTTTGAAAGAGGCTTTATAAGAGCAGAGGTAACTAGTTTTAGTGATTTAGAAAAATATGGTGATGAAAAACTAGTTAAAGAAGCTGGTAAACTTCGTGTTGAAGGTAAAGAATATGAAATGCAAGATGGAGATATTTGTTATTTTCGATTTAATGTATAACAAAGGAGGAATGTATAATGGAAGATAATAAGTTATTAAGTAAATCATTTTTATGGATGTGTATTGGACTTTTAGTAACATTTGTTACTGGGTTTGGTGTATCTATGAATGAAAGAATGTTGGAAAATATTTTTGCAGGGAGTTCTTTTTGGATTCTAATTGTATTAGAATTAATATTGGTAATTGTTTTATCTGCAAGAGTTATGAAAATGAGTCCAACTGCTGCGAAGATATGTTTTATTTTATATGCTTTTGTTAGTGGTTTAACATTTTCAAGTATATTTGTTGTTTATGAATTAACAAGTGTAATGATGGTATTTTTAGTTAGTGCCGTAATATTTGGAGTAATGGCATATATTGGATACAAGACGAATGTAGACTTGTCTAAGGTTGGATTTTATTTGCTTATGGCTTTAATTGGGGTTATAGTGGTATCGGTAATTAATATTTTTCTTGGAAATGGAATGCTTGAAATAATTCTATGTATTATTTGTTTATTATTATTCTTAGGTATTACAGCATATGATGTTCAAAAGATTAAAGCTTTGGAATCAGCTGGATTACCAGAAGATAATTTAGCTATTTATGGGGCATTAGAACTATACTTAGACTTTATTAATATCTTCTTACAAATATTAGAATTATTTGCTAAAAATAAGGATTAGTTTATGGATACAAGTTTAAAAAGAATAATTGCTTTTGTAATTGATGTTGTTATAATATCTCTTGTGGTTAGTTTAATTAATTTATTACCAATTGATCCATATCAAGAAAAGTATAAAGATACTTATGAAAAATATAATGAAGTAGTTAAGAAAAGTTCTGAAGATGGAAGTCATGATTATAAAGATGAAATAATAGAACTTAATTATGAAGTTTATAAATATAGAACTTATAGTAGTATTATTTCTGCGACTGCTTTAATACTTTACTTTGGAGTTGTGCCAGTTGTAATGAATGGTCAAACAATAGGTAAAAAGATAATGAAGTTAAGAGTTGTTAGTATTAATGATAAAAAACTTAATTTCTGGAAGTATTTAATTAGAATAGTTATATTAAATAATATATGGTTAAGTTTAATAAATGTTGGAGCTGTATATATTGTAAGTGGAGTAAAATTTTATTATGTAACTTATGTCATAAGTATGCTTAGTTCATTAATTTATATGTTAAACTTAATAATGGTTATGTTTAGAAAAGATAATCGTGGTTTACATGATATGGTGGTAGGTACTAAAGTTATACAAGTAAATAATGATGTTATAATAGAAAATGTAGAAGAAGTAAAAGAAAAAGAAACTATTAAAGAAAAAGCAAGTAAGAAAGAAAAAAAGAAATAATTCTGTAACTTAGGTTATAGAATTTTTTTTATTGACAAGTAAGATGGCTTATAGTATTATTTATTTAGTAGAAAGGATATCTAATGTATAAACTTTGAGAGAAAGGAGGCTATGTTGAAGTTTAACAATTTGAAAAAATTATCTTTTGATGAAATTGATACTTTACTTGATTATTTAACAGATGGTGAAGAGGTATTGCAAGAAGTAATTTTAAAAAGAAAAAGTATAACTGTTAAAACTAGTAAAAAAATATATTATATTGAATCTTTAAATAATTCTTGTGTTGGAACTGGTTATGGCATTTTATGGGATCAATGATTGTTTATTTTCATACTTAAGTGTGTTATTATTTAAGTATGAAAGGAAAATCTGTATGAACTATGAAAACAAAATTATAGAATTATTTGATGGAAAATATTTAAAAACAAGTGATGTGGTTAGAGCTGGAATACCTAAAGTGTATTTAACTAAATTAGTTAAAAATGGTATAATTAAAAGAGTTAAAAATGGTCTATATATTAACTCTCAAACATTCCCCGATACTATGTATGAAAATTTGGCTAATAGTAAATACGGAATTTATTCTAGTTTATCTGCTTTATATTTATTGGATTTTAGTGATAGAATTCCAATGATTTATGATGTTATTGTTCCCACTGGATATAAGGGTTATTTGCAAAAAATTGAAAATGTAAAATTGTATTATGTTTCAAAAAGAATTTATAACCTTGGCTTAGTTGAAGTTGATGATATGTTTAATAATAAATTAAGATGTTATGATTTAGAAAGAACAATTTGTGATATTGTAAAGTATTATGATAGGCTTGATAAGGAAATATGTAATAAAGCATTAATAGATTATTTTTCAGGAAATCATAATGAAAAAAATTTGTTTTTGTATGCTAAAAGGATGGGTATTTATGAAAAATTAATTAAGAAAGTTGAGGTGTTGCGATGAATAAAGATAGTTTAAAAGCAAAAGCGAGAAATATGGCTCAAAAATATAAATGTTGAAGATACAATAGATGCTATTAATAAAATAAATGATTCATTGTTGGAAAGTGAATGAAATTGTGTACATTTTTCTTGTATTTTGAACATATATTTGTTATAATACTTGCGAGTAAAAGAAATTACTCCTTGCTTCTAAGGAAGCCGAGAAGACCGTAAGGAGGTGAATATTGATGACTAAGTATGAAATTATGTTTATAGTTAAATCAACATTAGATGAAGAAACTATTAAGAAAACTAGTGAAGATTTACAAAAACTTATAAACAAGAAACCATCTAAAGTTATCGAATTCAAAGAAATGGGTAGAAAAAAATTAGCTTATCCAATTAAAAAAGAAGTTAGTGGATACTACTATGTTATGACTGTTGAAGTAACTAATGAAGCCCTTCAAGAATTTGATAGAAAAGTTTCTATTAATGAAAATGTTTTAAGACATTTAATTATCAAAGTTGAAGGAGAATAAGAATGAACAAAGTAATATTAACAGGAAGATTAACTAGAGATCCTGAATCAAGAATGACTCAAAGTAATATGGAAATATCAAGATTTTCACTTGCTTGTCAAAGTGATTTTGTAAGCCGTGATGGTGAAAGAGATACTGAATTTATTAATTGTGTTGCTTTTAATAGAAGTGCTCAAACTATTAATAGATATTGTCGTAAAGGACAAATGATTCTAGTTCAAGGAAGAATTAGAAATAGCAGTTATGATGCTCAAGATGGTACTAAAAGATATACAACTGATGTTGTAGTAGATAATTTTGAATTCTTAGGAAGTAAAAATGAAAATGGCGGTGCTAGTTATAGTGCTTCAGCTAGCAACAACAGTGTAGCTTATAGTCCTGAGGCTCCAGCATCTAATATTGAAACAACTGATATTAGTGAAGATCCTTATAAAGACTTTGGGGATGAACTTACTTTAAGTAGTGATGATTTACCATTTTAAGTAAAGGAGGATAAGTAAAGTGGCAGAATTTTATCGTAAGAAAAAGAAAATTTGTCAAATGTGTGCTGGAAAAAGCGTAGATTATAAAGATGTTATGATTATCAATAAATATATAAATGATAAAGGCAAGATTTTACCAAGAAGAATGACTGGAGCTTGTGCTAAACATCAAAGACATATTGCTCAACAAGTTAAATATGCAAGATTTATGGCTTTAATACCATTTGTTAAATAATTAAACTCACCAATTGGTGGGTTTTTCTATACTTAAAAATCTTAATGTGGTAAAATGTTATTGGGTGAAGCTTATGCAAAAAGATAAAAAATTAGTAATAGCATTTTTAGTAATAGTTTTTGGTATTTGTTTATGCATTCCATGTAAGTTTATACTTGTTAAAATGGGAATTAGAAGTATGAATATGGATAATTTTTCAGAATATAAAGAAAAAGATGTTAATAATGTTATTGATAAAATAAATAATATTGTGGGTAAAATAGAAAATAGTGTGGAAAACAAAGTGACAAATTACTTTCCATTTTATAATGAAATAAATAGTTTGTATAATAGATTGGATTTTGCAAGTAATAAGATATTGTTTAAGGATGTACCCATTAAGAAAAATAGTGATGGTGAGTATATATTTTATGATAAAGTAAATGAGTTTTATTATTTAACAAATAAATATACAAGTAAAGAATTAGATGAAAGATTAGATAGTCAAGTAAAGTTTTTTAATGAATTAAGTAAGAAGAAAATAGATGTAAATATTTATATACCTACGAGATATGAATTTACTACATTAAAAAAAGATAATTTAAGTAATTATGTAAGTGAATTTGTAAGTAAGTTAGATAGTCATATTAATGTAAGAGTAATGGATGTAAAAAGTATAGATGAGTATAAAGAATACTTTTATAAAACTGATCATCATTGGACAATTTATGGAGCTTTAGATGGATATAAAGATATTTGTGATATGCTTGGAATTGATGAAATAAATAATTTAAATATTGTGAAACATAAGAATAGATTGTATTATGGTTCTTTAGCCAAAACTGCTTTAAATGATAATATAAATGATTATATTAGTGATGTTGATATAAAATTAGATTATGATGTTTATGTAAATGGTAAAAGTGCAGATAGTTTATTTAAACCTAGAGAAATTAGACTTGATAGAAGTTATAAATATTATGATTATTATGTTCAATATTTTAATGGGCAATATGGAAATGTGGTTTATGATTATCATAATAATGATAAAGAAAATTTACTTATTATCGGAGATTCTTATTCATGGCAAATAGATTATTTAATTGCTAATTCTTTTAATAAAACACATGTTATTAACTTAAGATATGATGAATATAAAAACAAAGATTTTAATTTAAGCAAGTATGTTACTGATAATAATATTTCTAAAGTATTATTCTTGTATGAAGGTGGTTCCACTATATTTGACCAATATGATTATGATTTTGAAGGGAGAGTAAAATAATGGTATTTTCAAGTTTGATTTTCTTATTTTGTTTCTTGCCAATTTTCTTAATCTGCTACTTTGTACCTAAAAAAAGAAAAACAAGAAATATTGTTTTACTTATATTTTCATTAATGTTTTATGGTTATGGAGAGCCAATTTATGTTCTTTTAATGATTTTATCTATTTTAGTTAATTATTATATTGCTTTAATAATGGATAAAAGTAATAATAAAAAGAAATGGTTAATAATTGATTTGATATTTAATCTTGGATTACTTTTTATATTTAAATATACTAATTTTTTCTTAGATAATATAAATAATTTGTTTAATTTAAATATTAAATTTTTAACTATAAGTTTACCAATTGGTATTAGTTTTTATACATTTCAAATACTTACTTATGTTATTGATGTTTATAAAGGTAAGGTTGGTGTTCAAAAAAGTGTTATTAACCTAGGTTGTTATATTAGTGCTTTTCCTCAGCTTATTGCAGGACCTATAGTTAGATATGAAACTGTTAATGAAGAACTTGATGAAAGATGTGAAAATATAGAAAACTTTGCAACTGGCATTAGAAGATTTATTATTGGGTTATTTAAAAAAGTGGTAATTGCTAATGAAATGGCTTATGTTGCGGATACTTTATTTGGTTCTGATATTGCACAGTTAGGTGTTATTGGTATGATTGTTGGTGGCATAGCTTTTACATTCCAAATTTATTTTGATTTTAGTGGATATAGCGATATGGCAATTGGTTTAGGTAAGATGCTTGGATTTAATTATTTAGAAAACTTTAATTATCCATATATCGCTCGCAGTATAACTTCATTTTGGAGAAGATGGCATATATCTTTATCAACATTCTTTAGAGATTATGTTTATATTCCTTTAGGAGGAAATAGATGTAAAAGAGCTCGGCATATATTTAACTTGTTTATAGTTTGGACTTTAACTGGTTTGTGGCATGGGGCTAGTTGGAATTTTGTTTTCTGGGGACTTTTCTATTTTGTTTTATTAGTATTAGAAAAGTTTGTATTTAAAAACATTGATAAACTACCAAAAATCTTTGGACATATTTACACATTTAGTTTAGTTACTTTTGGCTTTATTATATTTTATTTTACAAATACAAGTGCTTTAATAGAAGCTATTAAAACATTGTTTGGTGTCCATGGACTTGGTAACTTAAGTGTATTTAGTCATTATCAAATAATTAGAATAAGAACGATTCTGGTATTTATACTAGCAATATTTGCATGTACACCAATATTTAAAAATATGTTGGATAAGAAAAATAAAATGAGTGATATTATAATACTTGTGTTATTTATCCTTAGTATTGTAGGTATTTTAGCATCAAGCTATAATCCATTTATATATTTTAGATTTTAAATTTCAAAGTATAAATTTTGTACTTGGGAATTGTTCTTTGATTTAAAAAATGTTATAATATTATTTACTTAAAGGAGGTCTTTAGATGAAAGTAATTTTATTAAGTGACGTAAAAGGAAAAGGTAAAAAAGATAGTGTAATTAATGTAAGTGATGGTTATGCTAATAATTATTTAATTAAAAATAATTTAGCTGTTCCTTATACAAAAAGAAGTAGTGAAATATTAAATGAAGAATTAGATGAAAGACAAAAAAATGAAGATGCTTTAGTGCAAAGTTTAAATGAAATAAAGAAAAAGTTAGATGGAAAAACAATTATATTTAAAGTTAAAACTGGAGCGGATGATAAAGTGTTTGGCACGATATCAAATAAACAAATATCTGAAAAATTAAAAGATATGGGATATAAAATAGATAAAAAATGTATTAAAAGTGATGTAGCAATAAGTAGTTTAGGTGTTACTAAAGTAAGTGTTGAATTACATAAAAAAGTTAAGTTTGACTTAAATGTTGAATTAGTTAAATAGGAGGGTTTATGGCAAGAAGTATGCCTCAGAATAAAGAAGCTGAGATGAGTGTCTTAGGTGTTGCTTTTTTAAATAATAATGAAGTAAGTAAGATAGTTGAAGAAGTAACGAGTGATATGTTCTTTGATGAGAGAAATAGATATATTTTTAATGCAATTAAAAGTCTGCATGAAAGTAAGACACCAATTGATGTAACAACCCTTAGAAACGAACTAGATAAAGATAAGAAATTTAGCGCTGTGGGACTTGATTATATTACTGATGTAATAGATAGTGTTGTAACTAGTGCAAATTTAGATTTTTATATTAAAATAATTAAAGATTATGCTATAAGAAGAAATTTAATAGAAACAGCAAGTGATATAATTACCACTACATATGATGAAGAAGATGTAAATAGTTTACTTGATAATGCTGAAAAAAACATATTAAATGTTGTTAGAGCAAGAAGTGTTGGAGATTTTGTACCTATTAGTGAAATTTTAAGAAGGGCACAAGCTAAGTTGGAAGAACTTGCTAAAAATAAAAGAAGTATTACAGGTATTGAAACTGGGTTTCCTGATTTTGACAAAATAACAACTGGTTTACAAGGTGGAGAAATGATTATCTTAGCTGCTCGTCCCGGGATGGGAAAAACAGCTCTTGCTTTAAATATGGCTGCTTATGCTGCGACACATACTAAAAAAGCTGTTGCTATATTTAACTTAGAAATGTCAGCAGAAATGCTTATTAATCGTATGATTTCTTCAATTGGACAAATTGATGCTTATAAGTTGCAAACTGGTAATATGCAGGAAAAGGATTGGAAAAGATATAATGAAGCATTATCACAACTTGCTGATACTAATATTTATATTGAAGATAATGCAGGTGTTACTGCTCAAGAAATTAGGGCTAAATGTAGAAGACTTGCTAATAGTGAAGATGGCTTAGGTTTAGTAGTAATCGACTACCTTCAACTTGTAAGTAGTGGTTCAAAAAGAGTTGAATCTCGTCAAGTAGAAGTATCAGAAATTTCTCGTTCCCTTAAGACTATGGCTTTGGAATTAGGTGTACCAGTTATTGCCTTATCACAGTTATCAAGAAGTGCTGAAAAAAGAGAAAGTAATCAACCGATGCTTGCAGATTTACGTGAATCTGGATCTTTGGAACAAGATGCCGACATGGTTTTATTTATAAATCGTAAGGATTATTACGAGAAAACTAAAGATTTTAATCAAAAAATAGTGCCAGCAGAATTAATTATTGCTAAGCATAGAAAAGGAGGACTTGGAACAGTTAACCTATTATTTGAACTTAATATGAGTAGTTTTAAGAGTCAATTAAAGGCCACTGGAGATGAAAATGAATAATAAAAGTAAAGTTATAACTGCTATATTATCAATTCTAATTATTGTTTTATATTTTGTAAATGAAAAGAATGATTATAAATTTGATGAAGCAAGTAAAGCTTATCAAATTTATTTAGATGGAAAAGAAATAGGTTTAATCAAAGATGAAAATGAATTATATAGTTTAATTAATAAAGAGCAACAAAATATAAAAGATCAGTATGGTGTTGATTATGTTTATCCTCCGGATGGACTTGATATAGTAGAAACAAAAACATTTGATGAAAACTATATAGGGGTAGAGGAAATATATGAAAAAATTGAAAATGCAGATGATTTTACTATAAAAGGTTATATTATTACAATTAAAGGTGAAGATAAAGAAAAACAAAATATTGTTATAAACGTTTTAGATAAAAAAGTGTTTGAAGATTCTTTAAAAAAATATGTTTTATCTTTTGTTACAGAAGATGAATTAAATAATTATAATAATGGAAATAGAAGTATAAATGAAATAGGGTCTATAATAGAAAATATGTATTTTAATGAGACCATAACTATAAAAGAAGGTTATGTTAGTGTTAAAAATAAAATATATACTGATTCTGAATCATTAAGTCAATATTTATTATTTGGCCCTGATGCAAAGATGGATACATATACTGTTAAATCTGGTGATAGTATTGCTAGTATTAGTGAAGATAATAAAATGAATCCTCAAGAATTTTTAATTGCTAATCCTAAATATAAAAGTGAAGATGCAATGCTAGCGGTAGGAAGTTTAGTAAATATCACTATTATTAATCCAATTATAACTTTAACATATAGTGTATATGAAATAAATGAAAATATTACACCATATACCACAGAAAATCCAGTTGTGGATAATACAAAAGAACCTAGTTATAAAGAATTAACTAGAGTTGGTGTTAATGGTATAACATTAATCCATAGTACATATGAAGTAATTAATGGGGAACGATCAACTGGTGTTGAAATTAAAGACCGTAAAGTAATTAGAGAAATGGTTCAAGAACAATATACGATTGGTAGAAGAGCGGGTGGTTATTACTATCCTACTAGTGGATGGGGTTATCCAACGGAATATCCATTTGTTATTACAAGTCCTTTCCAATGGCGATGGGGAAAACATCACGATGGTATTGATATTTCTGGTACTGGCTATAGATCAAGGATATTTGCTGTTGCTCCAGGAACTGTCGTTGAAGTTGGATATAGAAGTACTGATGGTAACTTTGTAATTATAGAACATGAAAATAATATTTATACACAATATGCTCATATGTATCAGGCTTTAGTTGTAGAAGGTCAAACTGTTAAAAAAGGAGACCAAATTGGAGAAATGGGTAATACAGGATTTGTAGTTCCTGCCCCAAGTAAATATAATCCAATTGCTGGTACTCACCTTCATTTTGGTGTATCAATTGGCTGGCCATTCCATGGAGCGTATTCATTCCAAAATCCAACGAGGTATATAAGGTTCTAATGAAAGTAGTAGTGTTATCATCTGGCTCTAAAGGAAATGTAACTTATTTAGAAATAAATAATAAAAAGTTTTTGTTAGATGCTGGGAGGAATTATAAGTATATAAATGAAAATTTAAAAGATATAGGTGTTGATGTAAAAGATATAGATTATGTTGTTATTACTCATAATCATAAAGATCACGTGTCAGCATTAAAAACTTTACTTGATAAAACTGGTGCGGCTTTAATAGTAAGTGAAAAAATGTTTTATTCAATTGAAGATGTAAAAGATTATAAACATATAATTGTGCTTGAAGATGAAATAAACTTAGATGGTATTCATATAACATCATTTAAGTCTAGCCATGATGCACCAGATTCTAGAAATTATGTATTTGAATGTGATGGTAAAAAATTAGCGTACGTTACTGATACAGGTTATGTTAATGCTAAAAACTTTAAGTATTTGAAAAATTTAGATATATATTTGTTTGAAAGTAATCATGATATAGAATTATTAATGAATGGCCCATATCCTGAATGGTTAAAAAGAAGAGTTTATTCTGATGAAGGACACTTATCTAATAAAACAGCATCCTTTTATCTCACTAAATTAGTGGGAGATAAAACTAAGAAAATAGTTTTAATTCATTTAAGTGAAACAAATAATTTAGAAAGTATTGCTATGGAAACAATTAATAATACATTTTTAGATTATGGGATTGATTTTCATGATATAATTTGTGCAAAACAAGATGAAAAAACGGAAGTAATTGAAATATGATAAAAATATTATGTGTGGGAAAGATTAAAGAAAGTTATTTGGATGATCTTATTAACGATTATAAAAAACGAATAGGAAAATATATAAAAATTGAAATAATAGAATTAAAAGATGATATAAATTATGATAAAGAAATAAATAATTTAATAAAGAATATAAAAAAAAGTGATTATAATATAGGATTAGATTTAAAAGGTAAAATGTGTTCAAGCATTGAATTTGCAGAAAAGATAAATAAAATTTTACCTCAGAATAGTAATTTAACTTTTATAATCGGAGGTTCTTTGGGTTTGAATGATGAGGTTAGAAGTCATTGTAATGAATTAATTAGTTTTTCACAAATGACTTTTCCTCATGGACTATTTCGAGGTATTTTGCTTGAACAAATATATAGAAGTTGTAAAATTAATAATCATGAAATGTATCATAAGTGAGGTTATATGAAAGTAAATGATGTAAGAAATATGAAAGCAGCATTGACACATTCTGGTAAGTTTCATGCAGATGATGTTTTTGGAGCTGCTTTCTTACAGATTATAAATCCTAGGTTGGAAATAATACGAAATAATAATGTTCCATATGAATTTTATGGATTAGTTTTTGATATCGGCATGGGTGAGTTTGATCATCATATGGCTAATAATGAGTGTAGAAGTAATGGCCATCCTTATGCTTCTTTTGGTAAATTATGGAGAGCTTTTGCTAAAGATTTATATGGAGAATATATTTATGAAAGTATTGATAGAATATTAATTGAAGACTTAGATTTATCTGATAATACAGGTAGTTATAATGCTTTAGCAATAGCTATTGATGTGTTTAATAACAAAGATGTAAATAATAATGATAATAATTTTTTTGAGGCAATGAAATTTGCTAAAAAGATATTAGAAAATATGATAAGTAAAACAAAATTGCATGAAATTGATATTTTGAAAGTAAAAAAATATTATGAAGATGCTGTTGATAAAAGAATTATTGTCTTAAACGAGCCTTTATTTTATAAAGATTACTTACCTTATACGGAGGCAATGTTTGTTGTGTATCCATCAAATCGAGGTGGTTTTGCTGCCCAAGGGGTAACTAAAGATAGTTATACAAATGAATTAAAGAAGGAGTTTCCTTTAGAATGGGTTAATAATTTACCTAATTATTTAAGGTTTTGTCATACATCAAGATTTTTAGTTGCGTCTGATACTTTTGAAGGTATTATGTATGCAGTTCGTGAGGCTTTAAAATGATTGGTAATGATTGGGATTTAAAACTAAAAATAATTTGGGAAAGTCCTGGATTTAAAAACTTTTATAAAAAAATTATACATGAATATGATACTAAAGAGATTTATCCTCCGAAAGACTTTATTTTTAATGCTTTAAAATTAACGAGTTATGAAAAAACAAAGGTTGTTATTGTGGGACAAGATCCATATCATGGTAAAGGAGAAGCTCATGGATTATCTTTTTCAGTTCAAAAAGGAATAAAAATACCTCCTTCTTTAAAGAATATTTATAAAGAATTATATGATGATTTGGGTGTATTGCCTAAGGATAATGGTGATTTAACTGGATGGGCTTTGCAAGGAGTTTTGTTGCTAAATTCTGTTTTAACTGTGGAAAAAGATAAGGCTGCAAGTCATAGAAACTTAGGTTGGGAACCAATGACTGATTATATTATTAAACTTCTTAATTTAAAAAATGAACCTGTAGTTTTTATTTTATGGGGAAATTTTGCTAAAGAAAAAGCTAAACTTATAACTAATCCTCATCATTATATTGTTATGAGCCCTCATCCTTCCCCATTTTCTGCTTATTCAGGTTTTTTTGGAAGTAAACCATTTTCTAAAACTAACGAGTTTTTAATAAAAAATGGGCTTGTACCAATCGATTGGTCAAAATAAGATTTAGCTTTTACTAAGTCTTTTTCTTTTTGAATTAAAAAATCAATAATTAGAAAGTTTCTAAATATTGATTCTTTGGTGTTATGCTATTTTTATGATATTAATGTAAGCACTGGTGTCTGATGATGGAGATATAGTTGCTGTGTTTGTTGCTTCTATTGAAAGGCCTATTTTATCGTTTGCATTAAGGTTTGCTATTGTACTACCTACGAAGTCTGTGTCTTGATTTGCCGTTAAGCTTTTTCCTATTGTTGTATTACTAATTGGAGTTGTGTTTTGGTTTACTGATATGGTAACATCTGTTGCTGTATTACTACTTCCTGAGAAATAATAATCTATTTTATAAATACCTGTGGTTGGTATAGTTAATTTGTTTTCCGTTTCTTGGGTTATTTGGTTTGCAAGACCATTGGTTGCTAATGGTACATCTTGTGATACACTTGCTGTTAATGAAAGCGGTGTTTGTGATGTTTCATATTTTCGTCCGTAGGTAGATGTTTCTGTAATACCAGCTGGTCCAATTGGCCCTTGATTTCCTTGAGGACCTGTTGGTCCGGCAGGTCCCGTAGGTCCTTCTGCCCCTTGTATTCCTTGAGCTCCTTGTGGCCCTTGAATTCCTTGAGGTCCTTGAGGTCCGGTTGCTCCAGCTGGAATGTTAAATTCTAATACAGCATTAGATGGTGTTCCAGTATTAACTACACTTGCGTTTGTACCAGGATCAGTTGTAGTTGTTACACCAACTGTTATGGTGGCTCCAGCAGGTCCTGTAGGTCCAGTTGGACCTGTTGGTCCGAAGCAAGTGTACGTTATATTTGGATTTTCTTTGTTAAAACAATCTATATATTGTTTTGCTCTTTTTATATTATTGTTCATTTTGAACTCCTTTCATTAATAACTTATGAATTTATGCTGGACATGCTCATGATACTTGTCCATATTTTTAACAATTTGTTTTAATTTTTCATATCTTAATATATCAGAGGTGTTAAGATGGATAAATGTAAAATGATACAAAATGTTCAGAAAAGAAGAAAAGAGTTATTGGATTTAGGGTTGTTTTGTACAATAATTGGTCCGAGAGGCCCAAAAGGTGAAGGAATAAATATTATAGATTATTATAAAAGTGAAGATGAGTTGTTAGATAGACATCCAGTTGGTAAAACTGGCGATGCTTATTTAGTTAATTCTAATATTTTTATATGGAGTGAGAACGATGGCGTTTGGAAGGATGCTGGCTCTATCAAAGGAGAAAAAGGGGACAAGGGAGATAAAGGCGATACTGGGGACGTTGGACCAAAAGGAGAAAATGGTGAAGATGGAAATTGTGAAATAATTGATATCGTGGATACTAAAACTTTGGATGCTGGTCAAATGGCTAAAGTTACAGATAATTTTTCTTTAAATACTCACCATTTAACTATTGCAATTCCCAAAGGCGATAAAGGTGATGTTGGCCCAACTGGACCTCAAGGACCTATTGGACCAATCATGGAAGGTTCAACAGAAGGAATGTTGTTTGCAAGCTTTGCAGAAACGAATATTTCAGGTTTAATGAATATTCAAGATACTTATATTATACCTACAGATTCTGAATTTTTTAAGATAAATGGTAGAAATGACATAATTGTTAGTCCTGGTGTTTATGAAATTGCTTTTTCAGGTGCTATTGAAGAGGTTGATAGTACACATGGAGGGATATTCTATGTTAAAGATGATGCTGGTCAAGTTGTAATGGACCTATCTTTTAAACTATCAGGTGGGGTTGTGCCTCAAATGCATTTTTCTCAAAATATTATATTTGAATTTAAAAAAGATACAACCTTACAAGTTATGGCTGGTATTATTGGCGATGCTGCATCTTCAAGGATTAAAATTAATGATGTAAATTTATTACTTAAGAAAATATATTTGTAAATAAATTGCTTTTAAAAACTTGAAAAAATTTTTTAAATGTGTTATTATGAATATGTCAAGGAAACTTGAATAAAATAAAAAAAGGAAACATTCAGTTTTGCAATGTTGAATGTCTACCTAAATAGTGGCGACATTTAGCCTATTGAACTAAAAGTTCATAGTGCTAAGTGTCATTTCTTTATTATGGCTATTAAAATAATAACTAAAAACAAAATGGTACAAATAAAGTCTAAAAACTTTAAAATAAAAGTTTTATTCTTCATTGTATCAAACCTCCTCTCGTTAAAAGATTTGGTAGACACTCAACGACTGATATATTTCCTATAAATAATTATACAACATTGTGGCTAATATTACAAGTTGTTTTTAAAATAAAATATAGAGAAAATTACACAAAAAAATGCGTAAATTTGTTAATAAAAACTGCTATAGTTTAAAATCATCTATAACAGCGTCTTGCATATTTTTACCATCAAAAAATGGTTTTATTTTATATCCGTGTATTTTTGCTACAATATTTGTTGGGATTCTTTTTATTAGTTTGTTTAGTTCTCCGGTATTATTGTTAAAATAGGTTTTACATGAAGTTAATGTTTCATTAATTCTATCTATTTCTTTTAAATCTTTATTGAATTCTTTAGTATTTAATTCTTCGTGGTCGTTTTTAACTTCTAATATTATGTTGTAGGCTTCAGTTAATTTTCTATCTAATTCATAGTTGGTTATTCTTTTATCTTTTAAATCAATGTATTCTTTTAAATAATCTTTTTTTGTTACAACTTTTTTTATAGCAATATTTAATTTAGCAATTAAATCGTATTTTTGTCTTAAAGATTCATCAATTATTCCTTCAGCTTTATCTATTTTTAATTTATAATTAACTAGGTTATTATATATAGTAGCATATATTATAGCTAGTAACCCTAATATAACAATTAATAGTAATATTATTTCAAATAAATTCATTTAGTATCACCATTAATATTTTATCAAATGAATTACTTAAAGTAAATATGGTTTTAAAAAGTTTACACGTGTATCATTTAGCATATATTAATGTATATGAGGTGGTTTTATTGAAAAAGTTGTGTGATAAAATTATAGAAAAACAAAAACTTAGAAAAGAAATGATGGATTTGGGGTTGATAAGTACAGTTATGGGGCCAACTGGACCAACTGGTGCTACAGGTCCTCAAGGAATTCAAGGCGAAGTAGGTTTAAAAGGCGATCCAGGACCTGAAGGGCCTAGTTTTCCTGCAAGTACAAAGGCTATGTTTTATACTAGTTTTATTGATACTAAAGAGGAAGGTTTACTTACTATTTTGTCTCCGTGGTTGATCCCTAACCCGTCAGATTATTTTGAAGTTATTAATGATAATGAAGTATTAATTAAGCCTGGTATTTATGAAATAACTTTGTCTGGTTTGATAAGTGGGGCGGATGATATTCATGGAGGACACTTTTATTTGCAAGATGAAAATGGTTCGGAAATAAAAGCTTTGTCTTTTAATTTTCCCCAAAGTAATGGTAAATATGAACATTTTTATCAAACAACATTACTTAGATTTGAATCGGATACAAAATTAAGTGTCAATACTGTTATACTAGGTGATACTTATACATCTAGTGTAGAATTTTGTAATGTTAATTTAATGATTAAAAGAATATTATATGATTTATAAAACCTTAAATCCTATGTTATAATAGGGTTGAAAGGTGATTATATGTTTAAAATTGCTAAATTAGAAAAGGTAAATAACGAAAAAGTCAGTATTAATTTAATTACTTATGAACAAAGTAAATATGAAAAAGGTGAAAAAATATTAACAGAAATTGTTAAAACATTATCATTTGATATCTCCGGAGACAACTATTCATTGGGGTTTGATTTAAATTGTAAACTTGAAGAATTATTGGAATTACCAATGAATGAAACTATAGATTTCAAAGATTATATTTTTGATGGTGAGACTTGGTTAAATGTTAAAGGTCTAAATGGCGTAGAGCCCGTAATGGATATCAAAATAACTAGATATTTAAAAAACAAGTTTATTATTTTTCTAACTTTCTTTACTGATTATAGTTATGATGAAAATGACTATGCTGGAATGGCTGAATTTACATTTAATTTAGATGATTATTTAAATTAGATTTATGGCCATTAATTTGACAAATCCTTTAAAATATGCTAAAATTTAGGTAGTTGTGATACAGTGGGGGTTGTAAATAACTAAATATATAGTCTCATTGTAATTGCAATGAGATTTTTAGTGGGGGATATTATTATGAGAGGAAAATTAACTTTTGCACCTTTTGATGAAAATTTTGATTGTTTTTATACTGATGTATCAATTGGTATTTTTCCATATGACTATGAAATATGTATTAAACAACCATTGGATAAATCTTTTGAAGAACTTATTTCTGATCCATATGACTTTGAAGAAAGTATAGATTGTAATTTAGATGTTGCATCAGATTATCCAGATCAAGTTGAATTATTAGAGAATGTTAAAAAAGATAGATTATATTATTTAAGAAATGTTAGTGATATAACTTTTAAATACGAACCTAAGTTAATAGCTGAATTTGTTAGAAAAAATCCTATTTTATCAACTAAAAGAATTATATTTGAAGATGAATTTGATTTAGATGCAACATTATTAAATAAAGTAAGAGAAGCATTCGGAGAAAATACAGCAAATATTTATTTTAAAATAAATGGAAATAATAAAGAAATTGCATTTAAAGAATATGAAGATACAATTATTACTATTAATAATTTTGTTGATAGTATAAAAAGCTTTGATTTTTCACCATTAGAAACTATTATGTATGTATATGATATAGTAAGGGATAGAATATATAAAGAAGTTGATGAAAATGAAGATAAAATGATTTCAAGAAATTTAACATCGGCATTGCTTGGTGATAAAATAGTTTGTGTTGGATATGCTGTAATATTTAGTACATTATTAAATAGATTAGGAATTGCATGTGATGAAGTTTTTTTAAGACAACCTGGAAAAAAGGTTGGTCATGCAAGAAATGTAATAAGGATTAAAGATGATAAATATAATGTTGATGGAATTTATTACTTTGATCCAACTTGGAATAGTAAAAAAAATAAGTTTGACAATAACTTTATGTTTTCTTATAGGTATTTTGCTTTGACTAAAGAACAAATGGATGAAATTGATAAGGGAAGAATTGTAGATGAAGATTTTCCTTACTTTTCAAATAATATGGCTCAAGAATTTAAAAAACAAGTTGAAAGTGTTGGTTTAAAAAATTTACCTGATGATTTTGTAAAATCAATTAATTTTATGGCTTTATTAGTTAATGGTAATTCTCTTTTTAGTAAGATGCTCTTAAATCCTTATGTTCCAGATAGTATGAAACCTAATAAAGATAAAATTTATGAAAACTTAGTACGGATTGAAAAATATTTTATAAAACCAATTCCTGCGGAAACTTTAATAAGAGTATTATTTAATGTAAGAAAGCAAGAATATTATAATAATCCAGAAAAGTATACGTTTGCGTTAATAGATTTTTGTAAAACTGTTGCTTGTTCTCATTGGGATTATGAAGGAACTCCGGTAGAAAAATTAATGATGCAATTAGCAGAAACATCAGAAGATAAAATGAAAGTTAATTTTCATCAATCTATAAGAGTGGCAAATGAAAATAATATACCTGAGCAAATTGAACAGGTTAAATTAACTAGAACGCTAAGAAGTATTTATGAACAAAAAATAAATAAATAATATTTTTAGATTTTGCACCTATAATAAGTATAGGTTTTTTTTCTTGTTTAATAAAGTTAGTTGTGATAAACTAGTTATAGATGAATAGTGAGGTAATTACATGAAATTTATACAAAATGTTGAGATGAGTAAATATAGAGAATTTGAAAATAAACATAAAAAATCACATTTTTTACAAAGTTATGAATGGGGACAATTTTGTAAAAGAGCAAAAAGGCAAATTCCTCGTTATGTAGGAATGGAAGATAATGATGGTAATTTAGTTGCTACTTGTTTAATTCTTCTTAAGTATACTCCATTTGGTTTTAGTTATGGATATGCACCTCGAGGGTTTGTTTTAGATTATAATAATAAAGATGTAATAAAGGAATTTACTAATTATTTAAAACAATATATGAAAGATAATAAAATTATTTATATTAAATTTGATCCGGATATTAAATATCAAGATATTGATGATGATGGAAATAAAATTGATGGTGGAGAAAATAACTATGAACTTTATAATTATATGTTAAGTTTAGGATATAAACATACAGGTTTTTATAAGTTATATGAAGGTAATCAGCCTCGATATACGTTTAGAATTGATTTGAAAAAGCCTTGGGAAGAAATAGAGGCAAAATTTAATAAATCATTTATGAAAAGCGTTAAAAGAAGTTATAGTTATAATTTAGTGGTAGATAATGATATAAAAATAGATGATTTTTATAGATTAATTCAAAGTAATAGTAGTAAAGATGATTTTGATCCACATAGTTTAGAATATTATAAAATATTTAGTGAAGAGATGTCTAAAGATAATAATATGAAATATTTTAATATTAGTATTAGACCTAAAGAATTATTAGATAATATAAGTAAGGAAATAGATGAATTAAATAAAGAACTTGAAGTAAATAAGAAAAAAGAAGCAGATATTAAAAATAAAATAGCTAGATTAGAAAAAGAAAGAGAAGTATTTAGTAAAATAGATAAAGATGAAGTATGTGTTTGTTCATTAATTTGTACTTATACTAAAAATCGGGCATGGAGTTTGTATATTGGTAGTGATGATTTGGCTAATTTTACTTTTGCTGTTACTAGAAGTTATTATGAAGCTATTAAAGATGCTTATGATAAGGGTTATGAATTTTTTGATTTATTTGGGACACCGGGAGATCCTAATACGAAATATAAGAATTTGGCAAAACTTCATGATTTTAAAAGAAAATTTGGAGATGAATATATTGAATTTATTGGTGAATTTGATTTAGTTAATAATAAAATATTATATAAAATGTTACCAATAATGTTGAGTGTTTATAGAAAACTAAGGAGGAAATAATGCTTAAAGTAATAGATGAAAATGTATTTAAAGAATATGCTATAAAAAATCCTTATTTTTCAATTTATCAATTGCCAGAGTGGGGAACTTTAAAAAGTGGTACCGGTTGGGTAAGGCATCTGCTAGGGATTTATAAAAACAATTCTTTAGTGGGTGTAACAATGTTACTTGAAAAGAAAATGCCATTAAATTTAAGTTTATATTATTCTCCACGGGGTTATTTAATTGATGTATTTGATTTTAATTTATTAAAAGATTTTAATGATGAAGTAATAAAATATGTTAAAAAGAATCATGGATTTATGTTGAAAGTAGATCCAAATGTAATTTATGCTACGAGAGATAGCGAAGGTAATTTAAAAGAAAAATGCGGAGAAGAAGCATATTATAATTTTAAAAAATTAGGTTTTAAACATATGGGTTTTAGTCAAAATTTTGAAGATTTACAACCTAGAGTACTATGTAGAATAGAACTTAAAGATACATATAATGATACTTTAGCAACATTTAGCAAAAGCACTAAAAAAAATATTGCTAAAACATATGATATGGGTGTTAGAGTAAAAGTTGTTGATTCAAGTAAAATGGATGAGTTTGTTAAGTTATTAGAAGATACAGCAATAAATAAAAACTTTATTATTAGACCTGCTTCATATTATAAAAAAATGGTTGATTTGATGAATAATTATATTACGCTTTATATTGCTTATATAGATACTAATCTTTATTATGATTATGTTTGGAATACTTTGGAAAATACTAAAAAAGAATTAGAAACATTAGAAACTCAAATGAAAAAAATAAATATTGGGGATAAAATAAAAAGACATCATCAAGAATTAGAAAGCAAGATAGTTAAATTAAATAAACAATTAGAAGATGCAATAGCTTTAAGAAAGACAAATAAAGAAATAAATATTGGAGCTTTAATGAGTGTATTTACTGGTGATGAAGGTATTACATTTATGAGTGGTACTTCATCAAGTTATAAAGAATTTAATCCTAAATATGCTTTTTATAGAGAACATATTGAAGATTCTATAAAGAAACATTTAAAGTACGTTAATTTCTATGGAATATCTTTGAATATGGATAAAAGTGGTCCTTATTATGGAATATATGAATTAAAAAAAGGTTTTAATCCTGAAATTATTGAATTAATCGGGGAATTTGATTATGTAATTAATCCAGTAGTTTATTATGGTTATAAGTTAGCTTTAAAAGGGTATAAATTTGTTAAAAAAATTAGAAAGTAGAGCTTTGGCTCTTTTTTTGTAATCTAATTAAATTAAATGAATTTTTCCCTATAAACAAATTGACACTTATGTACAATTTGTGTTAAAATTTATGTATCAAGTGTTGCTTGGGAATAGGAGTGATTTTAAGTGAAAAAGGGAATTAAAAAAATATTGTTTTTAAGTATCACTTTTTTATTCTTATTTTCATTTAGTTTAAATGTTAATGCGAGTGTTATAGAAAATGATTTTACAAGAAATATTGTGGTAGCTGCAGGGGACAATTGTCCTGCTTTGGGGGACCCTACAAACTCACAATATCCAGCTTATTGGTTGCAAGAAATTTTAAATATTATGCGATATGTAGCTATTGTGGCTTTATTGGTTTTAGTTACAACTGATTTTGTTAAAGCTGTTGCTAGCAATGATAAAGATGCTTTGAAAAAAGCGGGAACAACTGCGATAAAAAGATTTATTTATTGTGTTATATTGTTTTTTGTTCCTATAATTGTTAATTTTATCATGAACTTATTTGGGGTTTATGGTAGCTGTGGTATAGGGTAGGTGAGATGTTATGTCAATAGTTTATAATGTATTTTTGTTTTTGGATGGCATGATATATGGGTTAATAGACTCTATTTTTGATGTTTTTAACTTTTTAGCAAAAGTTAATTTGTTTAGTAATGAAAATTATATGAAGATAGTTAGAAATGTTTATATGATTTTGGGTTTAATAATGCTATTTGCATTGTCTTATTCTTTATTAAAAGCTGTTATTAATCCCGATGAATTTGCAAAAGGAGAACAATCTTTTCCTAAAATGATAAAAAATGTTATTATATCTTTAGCTATAATAGCTGTTTTACCAACTGTATTTAATTTTGCTTTTAATTTGCAAAATACAATTTTAAATCAACATACAATTCCTCGACTTATATTGGGAGAAGAATTTGATGGAAATAATAATTCTAGCCCCGGACGATTATTGTCTTATAATATGTTTAGTGCGTTTCTACATGTAAATGAAGAATATTGTACTAAAGATAATGAAAATGAAACCGTTTTTGACACTTCAGATGCTAAAACTTGTGCTGAAGATATTAAAACAAATAAATCAAATGCTAAATGGTATAAACCATGGAGATTATTAAATAAAAGTGAAACTTTTTATGATATAGATACTTCTATAAAAGATGGGGAAATAGCAATGGTAAATTATAATAACTTTGGGGAAGCTGTTGCAGAAGGAAAACTTAGTTATTTAATGCTAATTTCTACAATTTGTGGATTGTATATTCTCTGGGTTTTAACTAATTTTTGCTTCGATATGGCAGTTCGTGTAATAAAATTAGTATTTTTCCAAATTATTGCTCCAATACCTGTTGTGTGTAGAGTTATACCCGGTGGGAAACTTAAAGATGTTTTTTCTACTTGGACAAAAAAGACGATTGGTACGTTTGTTGATGTGTTTATTAGGGTGGGAATATTATATTTAGGAATATTCATTATACAATTAGTTATTGAAAATTGGCCTAATTTAGATGTTTCAAAATTGTCTTATACACAAGGCCTTATTGCTAAAGCTTTAGTTTTAATGGGTACTGTTATATTTATTAGACAAGCCCCTAAATTAATTAGTGACATGTTCCATTTAGATACTGGAGATATGAAACTTGGACTTATGGATAAATTAGCTGCAGGTGGTGGTTTAATGGCTGCAGCTGCAACTGGTGGATTAGGTTTAGGTGCTGTAAGAAATTTTGCTAAGTCTCGACGAGATGGTAAAGGAATTCTTTCTTCTGCTGGAAGTGCTTTGACTGGTGGTTTAGCAGCAGGTATTGGTGCTGGATATGGTGCTAGAAAGGCTAAAAATTTTAATGATTTGAAATCTGCGACTAGTAAAGGTATATCTAATCAGATGGATGCTCGTAAAAAAGTTCAAAATTATATTGCGAAAAGAAAGAATGAACCGGGTGGAGTTTCTGGAGCATTATGGGATGACTTTACAGGTTGGTTAACTGGAAAAGGAGTAGAAGATTTGGATAAGATAATAACTGCATCAGGTGATGTTAATAAAGCAAATGATGCATTTAGAGCTGCTGCAAAAAAACAATGGGATAAACATTCTACTGATGGAGCAATTGTTTATGATGCTGGTACAGATATGGCGAATAACTTTTTTAAGGGTGCTGGTAATGAAAGAATGTTTGAACTTTATAATACATATAGGGATAGCGAAGGTCATATGATGGGAGCCTCTTTAATTAAAGATAATATTGAACAAAGAAAAGCTGAAATGAGAAATAGAGATTTAAATTATTATATAAATCAAGAACGCCAAGCCTCTGGAATTTCTTTAAATGTTCCTAATCGTGAAGATTTTTATAGTACAATGACTGATAGTAGTGGAAAAAGAATATTTGATGAAAACTCATACAATCAAGCTTTAACAAAATATAATGATAAAATGGCCGAAATTGAAAGAACTGCTCAAGCAAAATATAATAGCGATATCGCTGATTTGTCTTATTTAGATTCTATGTATAATCAATTGGAAAAGAAGAGTATTACAGAACTTGGACGTGCAGCTCTTGAAGGCAGAAGTGTTGGTACTGTTACTGAAGCTGATTTGTTTGAAACTAAAGAATATGGGGAAACTGCTCAAAGAGTAATTAGAGACTCTGGGCTTGAACAATTTGACCCAGCTAAAAATGAAAGAGTTGAAGTTAAAAATGGCGACTATGCTGCATTTATTGACGATATGGCTGCAGCTGCTAGTAGACAAGCTGGTCATGCTGCTCGTGAAAAACAAAATTATTTAGAAAAAAAGAAAAATTCATAAATTAAGAAAGGAATGAATTGGGGATGGATAATTATTTAATACCTGCAAATTCAAAAAAATCACAATTGATATTAGGGTTCTTTACTTTAACTGATATTATATTATTTGGATTTGGTTGTGGAATAACAATATTGTTACTTATGTTAGTGCAAAATGCTAGTGCATGGCAAATGATTATGATTTTGATGCCTGCGTTAATAACTGGGTTCTTAGTAACACCAGTTATGCACTATCATAATATGTTACAATTTATTATAAATGTAGTTACTTTTATATTTAATCCACGAAGATATTATTGGAAAGGTTGGTGTGTGAAAGATGAAGAAACTAAATAATTCTGCTCCTTCTGGAGTTAGTTATACTGAAGATTGGTTACCTATTCGTCAAATTATGAATGGTATGATACAACTAGATGATGGATCATATGTTACTGGAGTAAAAGTTGCTCCGAAAAATATATTTATTATGGACCAAGGGACACAACAAAATACAATTTATCAACTTAGAAATTTTTATAATAGTATTGATTATGAATTTTGGTTACTTATTGCAGATAGACCAGTTGATATTGATGTATATTTATCTCAATTACAACTTATGTATAATAACGCTCCTACTAATGCGATTAGAAAGCTTATTATGCAAGATATTAATAAAGCAAATTTATTTACAAGTAGTGAGTATAATGTAGTTGATACAGAATATTATATTTTATTTAAAGAAAAAAGATTAGAAATTGTACAAAAGAAGTTACATAATTTAATAAGTGGACTAGCAAGTGCTGGTTTACAATCAACACAAACAAGTAATAATGACTTAAGAATAGTGTTAGATAATTTCTTAAATGGTGGGGAAACCACTAACTTTGGGGCGGTGATGTAATATGGCAAATTTAAAAAGTGAAGTAGCTCCTAAAGGGATGGAGTTTAAACCAACTGAATTTGTACTTGGCGGAAAATATTCTACAATTCTTACTGTTATTGCTTTTCCAAGGAATATTGCACCGGGATTTTTATCTGATATAACTAATATTCAAGGTGTTAAAATTGCTATTAAACATATTCCTATTCAATTTAGTGTTTTACAAAAAATGCTTAATAAAGAAATTGCTGATTTAAAAGTAAGATATCAAAGCGAAAAAGACCAAACAATGCAAGAAAGAATAAGACAGGATTATGAATCTTTGGAACAATTTATTCAAATGCTTGCTGCAACACAAGCTAGAATATTTGATTTTCAAATGCATTTAATGGTTACTGCTGATAATAAAGAAGAATTAGAACTTAGAAAAATTCAAGTTAGAAGTTATTTAGATGCAATGGGGATGCGTGCTGTTGCTTTAATGTTTGAACAAGAAAAAGCATTAAAGTCAATATTACCTATTTTCCCTCCACAAGATATTGAAAATAGAATTGGAACCCCAATTCCATCTGTTACTGTGGCTGCTATGTATCCATTTGTGTTTGATAGTATTAAAGACCCTGGAAATTCTACACTTTTAGGTGTTGATTTTTCTGGCGGTGTTATATTATTTAATCAATTCTTATATCAAATAAAGAAAGAAAATAATAGAAATAATGCTAATATTATTTTACTTGGTACAAGTGGAAGTGGTAAATCAACTGCTGCAAAAGTACTAATTAGAACTCATATTAGAAATGGTTTTAAAGTAGTATGTGTTGATCCTGAAGGTGAACTTGGTGATATGTGTTATTCTTTGGGTGGAGATTTCCTTGACTTGGGTAAAGGAGGAGAATTTGGTATGATTAATCCTCTTGAAATTGTTATTGATGCTGATGAAGAAGAAATAGCACAAGGATTAGGTTATACTGTTCTTACTAGAACACTTCAACAAGTAAAAGCATTTATGAAGTACTATTCACCAAGTATTGAAGATGATGTTTTAACAATGTTTAGTGATGTATTACAAGAAACTTATAAAAGATATAAAATAGATTATAATACTGATTTTACTAAATTGACAAGTGAAGATTATCCTACATTTGATGATGTTTATGCAACAATAAAAGGTCATTTAGTGGGTATGACTGATGCAACTCATGAAAGAGATGTATTAGAAAGACTTGAATTAAAAGTAAGACCTTTAGTAAAAGAATTAAGATATTATTTTACTGGTAAAACTACTTTAAATATTGAAAGTGATTTTATAGTATTTAATATAAAAGAACTTATGAATAGTGATGAAAATATTAAAAATGCATTATTCTTTAATATCTTAAAGTATGCATGGGGATTATGTCTTGATAAAGATGTAAATACTGTTATGATGGTTGATGAAGCTCATGTATTACTATCTAGTCATAATGAACTTGGAGCTGAATTTTTAGCCCAAATTCAAAGAAGAAGTAGAAAATATAATACTGGTACAATAATTATAACTCAACAACCAACAGACTTTGCAGCTCCAAATATTATTACTCATGGTAAAGCAATATTTGATAATGCATCATATTACTTAGTAATGGGACTTAGAAAACAGGCTGTTGATGATTTATCAAAATTAATAGATTTAAATGATAATGAAAAAGAAGCAATAAAATATTATAATCAAGGGGAAGCATTATTTATATGTGGTAATAAGAGAATGAAAATTCAAGTAGTTATTACTCAAGAAGAACTAGATTCATTTGGTTCAGGTGGAGGTTATTAATTTATCCTCTTTTGAGGTGGTTTTATGCAATCAGATAATATTATAGAAAAAGCTCGACAATTAGGCTTAAATACTGGAAATAGTAGTTCTAGTGCTGACAACTTGAGAACAATTGCTTCTCAAGTTGGTTTGAGTGAGTTTAATTCTATGTATGATTTAAATAAATTAGAAAATATACTTGACCAAAGATTAAATGAAGCTCGTGATGCTGAAAAAGCTAATATTAGTGATATTGAACAGTTGGATAATGGCGGGCCAATTAGAAATGAAAAATTTGGTCAAAAGGAATATGATAAAGCAAAAAAAGATGGAGTTTATGATTCAAATCATTATAAAGCAAAACAACAAGAATTAGATAAAAAGGCCGAAGAGTTAAATCAAGAACGTCAAAAAAATTGGAAAATGAAAAATGGTGAAAACGGACCTGTTAAAGCTGATGGTTCTAACACTAAAAGAAAAAGTAAAATGGATAGAGTAATGGATAATCTTAATTATGCAAAGGCAAAAAAAGATGCTATTACTAATAAAATAGATGAAGCAAAAGCAAATACTTATAATGCTTTACATCCAGTCGAACATGCTAAAAACTTAGCTGAAAGTAAGGCTAAAAATGCAATAAATCAAGCTAAAAAACAAGTAGGTAATAAAGCAAAAATGGCTGCCAAGGCAGCTGGTAAAAAAATTGTTGCTTTTATAGCTGCTAATCCTTGGGTATTAATTGTACTTGGAGTAATAATAGCTATAATAATTATTGTTTTAGTAGTAGCAAGTTCAAATAGTGGTTACGGACATTTTAAAGAAGAATGTAATTATAATTTAGCAACCATTAATCTTACTACATGTAATACTGAAGAGGTAACTAGTGTTGGGTTAAAAGATTATGTTATAGGAGTAACAAATCAGTTAATTTCGGGACGTAATTATTCTGATAACGCTATTCAAGCTATAATGATAATTGTTAAAACTAACGCTTTAGCTTATGGTGGATATGATAATACTTCAAAAATTTTAGAACTTGATACTTGTACTTATGATTATCAAAAAGTTTCAGATGAAAAATTAAATGAACTATATTCTGATATAGAAAACTATTTATATTTACCAAATAGATTTGATGATACTATTACTACTTTAGATAGTGATGTTTCACTAGCATTGGATAATAATACTTTAGGACAAATAAATGAATTATCTGATGAGTCTTTAACAACAATATTTGATAATATTTATAATATTTCATCTCCAGATGAAAGTAGTACAAAAAATATATTTATTGGTGACTCTAGAATACATGGTATGAAAAATGCTGGTGTTATAAGTGATAAAAATACTATTTATGAAGATGGTCAAGGCTATGATTGGTTTGTTGAAACTGCTATTAATGAAGCAAATAATTTAATGACTTCATCTGGAAGATATAATATATTTATTTGGTTAGGGATAAATGATTTTTCGTTAGAATATGTTGAAAAGTATGCAGAACTTGCTAATAATGAATGGCATAAACATAAAATTTATGTAATGAGTGTTGGTCCTGTTGATGAGGAAAAGTCAGGTATTAAAAATAGTGATATAAGTGAATATAATGAAAAAATTGCAAATATGATTTCTAGTAAGAATATTTCAAATTTAAAATATTATAATATAAGTTATGATATATCTAATTATGACTCTACTGGATTACATTATAGTAATTCTGATTATAGAAAAATTTATGGAAAGATGTTTGGAAAATCTGGAAATAGTGGAAGTGGATATAGTTTATATAATTTAGCATCTTATTGTGAATTTGTGGAAACAAAACAAATAGACTATAAAAGTTCTTATTGTTCTACGAGTACATCTGATGCAAATCTTTTAACATTTATAAATACTTTAGAAGGTGTAACAGGTTATTGTGATAATAGTCAAGGATATATTGCTACAGATATTGGAGATGGAACTGTAAGTATTGGAGCTGGTATTACTAATCATAATTTAAGTAGTTCATCTGTTGCTAGTTATATTGAACAAAATAGTTGGGATAGTTATTTTACTAAATCTGGAAGTGGATATAGAGTAAATGTTGGAGATTGTGTACCTGTATCAGTTATAGATAAAATAAAAGTTTATTCATTAGATACCATATATGCTTCACCGATAGATGCTGCTGCTGCCAGTGTGGGTATTTCTTTAACTCAATTTCAAAAAGATGCTATAACATCATTTAACTATAATGTTGGTCCTGGATATACTGAAAAGCTATTAAGTGTTTATGCAACGGACGGATATCAAGGGTTATGGGAATATATGAAGCAATTTACTAATCCTGAAAAGTTTTCTTCTACTCTAAAAAAGAGAAGAAAAGCTGAATTTGCTTTATTTGTAACTGGTGATTATACCGATGAAGGAAAATTTTATTCTCGAAGTCTTGGTGATTATGATAATTATGATTCTGAGGGTATAATGGCAAAAGAGGCAGAATGTAAGTTTGAATTTGGTGGTAATATAGCTAGTGGATTTGCAGTTCCGTTATCGTTTGAATCTGGCTTTGTTTGTACATCACCATTTGGTTATAGAATTCATCCAATTGATAAAACATCTAAATTACATTCAGGTATAGATTTGGGAGTTGCTCAAGGTACACCAATTTATGCATCAAAAGATGGTGTAGTTGAAAAAGTATTAAATGATGTTACGGGTAGTACACCATCAAGTGGTAATATGGTTAGAATAAGACATGAAGATGGAATGAAAACAGATTATTATCATATGAAATATCATTCTGTCGTTGTAAATGTTGGTGATGAAGTAAGACAAGGTCAAAAAATCGGTGAAGTTGGTTCCACTGGAGCATCAACAGGAGCCCATTTACATTTTACAATTTTTGATATTTCAGGTAAATTAGTAGATCCATATAACTATATTGATTTGTCTCCGCTTGGAGATAAAGTAGCTAATTGTCATCGTTAAAGGAGGAATAATGAAAAGGGTAATTCTTTGTGCAATATGCTTAATTTGTTTGACTGGTTGTGAAGTAAGTTATGATTTAACTCTTACTGAAGAAAGTATAAATGAAGTAACAAAGGTGTATACTGATATTTCTTTAAATGAAATGTACGGGGATGATTTGTTAATTAACTTTTTAAATAATTCTGTTAATACATATGAACCAATTTATTTTAATGATGAAAATTATGATTACTATGAAAGTGGTTATCAAAAAAATGTAAGATTTTATAATATAAATAATTATAGTAATGGAAATTTTCAAGGACTTAATATACAAAATGTATTTAGTTTTGATGATTATTATAGATCTAATGCTGTTAAACAATGTTTTGAAGAATTAAATATTCAAAAAAGTAATAATATGTATTTGCTTAAAACTAGTAATAGATGTAATATATTTGATACATATTCTTTATTAAATGAAATAAAAGTAACTATAAAAACTGATTTAGAAGTAATTTCAAGTAATGCAGATGTTGTTAATAATAATCTATATACATGGTTAATAAATAGAAATAATTATAATAATAAATCAATTAAAATAACTGTTAATACTGTTAAAGATGATTTAAGTGATTTTACTGGAGATAAAGATGATGTAATAGATAAAGATGATAATGATGATAAAAAAGACGATGTAAAAAAGGATACTAAAAAAAATAATGAATTATTAATTATCATTGTTGTTATTTGTTTTGCTGGAGGATTATTTATTATAATTATGTTAAAAAAACATGTTAAATAATGTTATTTTGTTGTATAATATTAAGAAGAAATGAGGAAATGTTATGAAGTTTAAAGTAGAGCCTAAAGATTTTATGTTGTTTGTAATATATTGTGTATTATTGTTATATCTATGTGCTATTGCAGTTTTAAATATTTCATCTTTATCCGCTGATGGTACATTTTATGGATTATTGCCTTTTAAAGCATTTACGCCGGATTACATAGGTGCAACTTTAATTTTATTTATTATTGCAATAGTGGCAATTTTCTCTACAGTTTCGTCTTATATTTTTAAAAGAGAAAAAGGTGAAGTTGGTATTGGTATTACTTTAAAGAAAAAATCAAGTGATGGTTATTCTAGTTGGGCAAAAGAAAAAGATATTAAAGAACAATCTGATGTAGAATGTGTGCATCCAACTGATGAAGTTGTAAATGCTGCAGGAATACCACTTATTAATGATGGTAAAAATATTTGGGTTGATAACGGAGCGTATCATAACTTAGTAATTGGTTCTACTGGTAGTGGTAAAACGCAAACTATCGTTAAACCTATGGTTAATTTACTGGCTAAAAAGGGTGAGTCAATGATTATTACTGACCCTAAAGGTGAAATATATAAATATAGTGCAAGTTATTTAAAAGAAAAAGGTTATAAAATAGTAGTTTTAAATTTTAGGGAACCTCAAAGAGGTAATAGTTGGAACCCCCTTACTGTTCCATTTAAATATTATAGAGATGGAAATCAAGATAAAGCAATCGAATTATTAAATGATATTGCATTAAATATTATTTATGATCCGTCAAATAAAAACGAATCGGATTTCTGGGAAAAAGCATCAGCAGCATATTTTTCAGCATTGGCATTAGGTCTATTTAAAGATGCCAAAGAAGAAGAAGTAAATTTAAATAGTATAAATGTAATGAGTACTGTTGGTGAAGAAAGATATGCTACAGGTAATTATATTAAAGAATACTTCGGAATGAAAGGTGAAGGGTCTACTGAATATTTATCTGCTTCAGCGGTTATAAATGCACCAAATGATACTAAAGGTGGGTTGCTTGCAACATTTAGGCAAAAAATCCAATTATTTACAACTGTTCCAGTATTAAGTGAAATGTTGTCTTATAGTGATTTTGATATGAAATCTATTGGTAATGGAAAGACTGCAGTATTCATGATTATTCATGATGAAAAGAAAACATATCATTCATTAATGACAATATTTATTAAACAATGTTATGAAACTTTAATTGATGTTGCTCAAGAAAATGGTGGAAAGCTTCCTATAAGAACCAATTTTATTTTAGATGAATTTGCTAATATGCCACCTTTAAAAGATGTAGATGCTATGGTATCTGCAGCAAGAAGTAGAGATATTAGATTTACATTTATTATTCAAAACTTTGCTCAATTAAATGATGTATATGGTGATAATGTTGCTGAAATTATTAAAGGTAACTGTGGTAACTTAGTTTATTTGATAAGTACTGAAATGAAAGCACTAGAAGAAATCAGTAAAATGTGTGGGGAAGTAAAAGTTACTGATGAAAAAGATAAAAATGCAACTAGGCCTTTAATAACAATAACTGACTTACAAAAAATGAAGTTATTTGAAGCAATAATTGTAAGACTTAGAACTAGTCCATTTAGAACTAAATTAGAACCTGATTTTAAAATGGAATGGGGTATTGAAAGAAAAGAAGAAGAATACCCAACCAGAATAAAACATGAAGTAGAAATATTTGACTTAAAGAAATTTGTAATTGATGAACGAAGCAAAAAGATGGCTCAAAATGGTGAAATACATGATAACAATCCGTTTAAGCCTATGGATTTTGGAATGCCTTCATACAATCCATTTGGAATGCCATCTGCAAATAGTGGATTTAAACCCAACCCTAGTGGTCTAAGTAGTATGGATATTGATAGTATGCTTAAGGATTTAGATGAAAAGTTTAAAGAACTAGATCGTCAAGAAGAAGAGCAAAAGAAAAAAAATATGGAAACTAAATCTGATGATAAATTATTATCAATTACAGATGAAGTAAAAGAAGACCCAATGATTAATATAAAAGAAGAAGCTAAAGAAGAAAATCCCAAAATAAATGTTGATGCAGATAGTAAAGTAATTGCTGATAATGTTGTATCAGATGATGAATTTTTTGATGATTTTTTTGAAGATAGTGATGAATAAAGTTCTGAACCTCAGAGCTTTTTTTGTTGGATTTTGGTATGTTTTGATATGTTTTGTCGAAACGCTTGCAGCCTCATTTTTCTTGTGTATAATAGGCAAGAAGAAAGGAGGAATGGCTGATGCAAGTGAAGGTTAGAGAGCTTTATATGAGAGATAAGGTAGTTAAGAAATTGTTTACCTCTTTTAGTGGTTATCAATATTTAGCAAGAATAGTATGTGAAGTTTTGGATTTACCGAGTGAATTATTTAGTTTTCAAATATTTCATCCTAGTGTGGGAGTTAATGAAAATGTTGTTAATAGTGAAGTAGATTTAATTATCGAAGATGATGAAGCGATAGTTAATATAGAAATTAATACGAGTAATTCAAGAAGTATTCAAAATAAAAACACAGCATATTTCTGTCATCTAATACTAAAACAAATAAAAACATCAAAGGATTATGATAAAGTATTAAAGAAAGTTTATCAGATAAACTTAAACTCTTATGATGTATCGCATAAAGAAAGATTTGTAACAAGAAGTAGATTGATAGATGTTGAGACGAAAGAAGAAGTACATCCAATATTAGAAATAGTAGATGTATATCTTGCCAAAATCATAAAAACTGATTATACTATAATTAAGGAAAGAAAGAATTCATTAGAATATTTATTATATTTGTTAGTATGTAATGATGAAAAGATCCTTAGAGTAGTATATGAAGGAGATAGTCTTATGGAAAAGATGGTAGATGAAGCAAAAGAATTAACAGATAATTTTGACTCATTATTATATTATGATTATGATGAGTTAAAGAAGCAAGAAGCATATGAACTAGGTGAAGCAAGTGGTGTTGAACAAGGTGTTGAACAAAATAAAGTTGAAATTGCACTGAATATGCTTAGAGAAAATACTAATAGTGATTTTATTTGTAGAGTTACTGGATTATCTTTAGATGAAGTTGAAAAATTAAGAAAGGAACTATAATGTTCCTTTTTTAGGTTAATATAATAGGATAAATTATAATATATTCATACATTATAGTGTGATATATATGAAAAGAATTTCATTTAATGATTTTAATCCTAGTATGGGAATACTTATAGATGTTCAACATCCTGCAGATTTTAAATTAAATCCTACATCTGGTGCTGTTAATATTTACGCTGATAAATTACTAATGGATAGTAAACATTATTTAAATCCAGTTAATAAATACTATATTATTTGTAATAAAGGTTTTTTAAGTCGAAGGGTTGTTGCTATGTTAGAGTATTTAGGTTATGATGTAACACAAGTTTTAAGATAATTATGTATTTTTATTTTTTTGTGGTATACTATTAATGTGGTATATTATGAGTGAATTATTTAATAGTTTTTATAATTTTATTATGAGTACAATAGATTCTTTAGGAGTATATGGGCCATTATTTGGGTCATTATTAATTATATTTGAAAGTATAATTCCTCCGTTACCTTTATTTGTATTTATAACAATTAACTTTGTAGCTTTTGGTAACATACTTGGTTTTATTATTTCTTGGGTTTGCACTTGTATTGGTTGTGTTTTATCTTATCTTTTAGTAAAAAAATTATTTAGAAATTGGATAGTAAAAAAAATAAAAGATGTAAATTTGCTTACTAAATGTATGAACTATATTGAAAATTTAAGTTTAACACAAGTTACAGTTATATTATCTATTCCTTTTACACCTGCATTTATGATAAATATTGCTGCTGGTTTATGTAATATGGATTTTAAAAAGTTTTTAATAGCTATTTTGATTAGCAAATTATTTTTAGTGTATTTCTGGGGTGTAGTTGGTACAGGGTTATTAGAAAGTTTTCATAATCCAACTAGTATTATTACTGTTATAGTTATGGTTGTTATTGCGTATATATTTAGTATTATAATAAAAAAAGTATTTAAAATTAATTAAATACTTTGAAATGATTTTCTTATCAGTAATAACTCACTTTTTGCTAAATCAGTAGAGCTTAAAGTTTCGTTAATGTCTACATTAAAGAATTTTTTTATTAAGCTAAAACTTTCTTCATTTAAGCAAAGATGATTTTCTTGGATAAATTTTCGTATATTTTCCAGTAAAGTTTCAGTTTCTTTGTTCGGCTTTTTAATGCTTTCTTTTTTTTCATCTATAACAATTTTATATTCAAATAATGGGTTTATTGCGTTTCCTATTCTTTCTAATCTAACTTCGGCTTTTTGATAATATTTTATACAATGGGGATTAAATATTATTAGTGTATTTACAGCATATGATAAAATTTGATTTAATAAGTCTTTATCTAAATTATGTTTTAATTTACTAAAATTCATATAAATTCCATCATAATGTTTTGATAGTTTTTCAAAATCTATCCAACTGTTGTGGGGAAATGTTTGTTTTAAATATTCTAAATCTTCTTTTTTTGATACTTCAAATATTTTAATATTATCTTTTAATGTTATAAAACAAGCTGGTAAATTATATGGGTTGTTTGAATTTTTATAATAAAGCATGTAAGGATTAACACATAAAAAGTCTACCCATTCATTATAACCTGTGTATAGTTTGTTATGTGGAGTTGCCCAAATTCCTCCGTATGGTTTTGGGCCAGACTTATTTTCGATGTTTTGAAATAAATCAATAGATATTATATTTGTTCCAACTGTTAAATAATTCATAGGTATCCCCCTTTTGGATAGGTTATATTATAACATAACTTTTATAATTTGCAAAACTAAATTACTTATAGTATAATGATTTTATCATGGAGTGTGTATATGAAGAAATTTTTAGATAATTATTTGGATAAATGTATTGGTATAATATTAATAATAGCTGTTGCTATACTAATTAATAAAATAGTTGATAAATTAATAGATAGAACTATAAGAAGAAAAAGAAAAAAGAATGTAACAACTTTACTTATGTTTATTAAAAGAATAAAGAAATTGATTTTATATTCTTTAATGATTATTTTAGTATTAGGACAATTTGAGGCATTTCATAAGTTTTCTGTAACATTATTATCTGGATTAGGAATTGGATCAGTTGTTTTAGGTCTTGCGGCTCAAGAGAGTTTAAAAGATTTTTTTGGTAGTTTTGCTTTAGTTATAGGTGATGCTTTTGAAGTAGATGATTTTATTGAATGTACTTCTTTAGGTGTGAGTGGTACTGTTGAAGATATTACAATGAGACATACAATAATTAGAACTATTAATAATAGAAGAATTATAATTCCTAATGGTCAATTAAATTCATATACAATTGAAAACTTTAATTACTCTGATAATGAAAATATGAAACTTGTAGATTTTGCAGTGTCTTATGAATCCGATGTTGATAAAGCAATGAATATTATTAAAGAAGAAATGAAAAAGATGTATCATCCTAATTCAAAGGGAAAGAACAAAGATGTGGAATTTCCAAAAGTTAGGGTAGCTAGTTGGAATGATTCTTCAATAACTTTAAGAGCATGGGTTTGGGGTAAAGATAATAGTGAAACATTTGAAAATATGTATAATTTAAATTATATAATTAAAAAAAGATTTGATAAGGAAGGAATAGAAATTCCTTATCCGCATGTGGTTACTATTAAAAAATAGTTTACATTAATTTGTAAATTGTTTTTTTTGTTGCTGTTGTTTTGTTATAAAAGGTGGTATACTATATACTATAGTAGAGGTGAATTTTATGAAAGCATGTGCAATTAAAGGTGTTAAACAATTTGAAATTAAAGAAATAAAAGAACCAGTTGCAGATGGTAAAAAGGTAATTATTGATGTATTAAAATCTGGCATTTGTGGTTCTGATATTCATTATTGGGTTAATGGTGAACCTAAAGGTTTAGTAATGGGACATGAGTTTTGTGGTCGTGTCGTGGATCCTGGAGATAGACTTGATTTACAAGTAGGGGATAGAGTTACAGCTTTGCCAATATCACCGTGTGGTGAATGTGAGGCTTGCCGTAAAGGAGAAGTTCAATATTGTAGTAAAACATGGAGTGAAGCATTGGGACTTTCAATTGATAATCCTGGAGGTCTTACAAGTCGTATTGCTGTTAGAAGTGATATGGTAATTAAAGTTCCTGATGATATGAAAGATGAAGAAGTGGCAATGGTTGAACCTACGGCGGTTGGTCTTCATGCTGCTCATTTGGGAAGAATTGCTGTTGGAGATGATGTTTTAGTTATTGGTGGTGGAATTATTGGTTTAGTATCAGCAATGTTTGCTAAACTTGAAGGTGCTAGTAGAGTAATTTTAACGGAAACTAATGAAGAAAGAGGAAGAAAGAGTGTAAAACTCGGTGTTGCAGATGAATGGTATAATGCTTTAGATTCAGATTTAGTTCCAAAGATGATGGAAAAAACTCATGGTGGATTTGATGTTGTAATTGAATGTGTTGGTAATAGCGCTGCCGTTAATAGTGCAATTACTTTGGTTAAACCTGGTGGCATTGTAGTATTAGTTGGTGTTGCAACTGATGCGGTACCTACTTATACTGTAATGGCCGTTATGAAGGAATTGGTTGTACAAGGTGCTATTGCTTATACTTATGATGAATTTAAATCTTGTATTGATTTAATTGCTGATCGTAAACTTAATGTTATGAAATTTGTTGATGATGTAGTGCCTTTAGATGGTGTTCAAAAAGCATATGAACGCTTAACTAATGGTAAGGATTCAGCAATTAAAATAATTGTAGATCCAAATAAATAAACCTAACTTTAACCGTTAGGTTTTTAAATACATAAAATAAATTAGGGTGTTGTAATGAAAGAATTAGATATAACTGTTTTAGTAAATAAAGATAATCCGTTAGATAGTAAGTATGTTCCTTTAAAGATGTATGTTGTAGATGAAAATGAAAATAATTTTCATAAGTATAAAGATGCTAGTTTAAAGCCTATGCTTAGACAAGATATAAAAAAATATATTGACAAATTACTTAGTGATGCACATTCATTAGGTTTACCTTTAATTGTTGATAGTGGATATCGTAGTTATAATTATCAGCAAGTTGTTTTGAATGCATTAATTAAGGAAAAAGGAGACGAAGCCTATAAATTAGTAGCACTACCTGGAACTTCTGAACATCAAACCGGTTTAGCAGTAGATTTTGCTTATTATGAAAATGGTATATTTAATGATGATGTAAAAGAAAATGATAAAGAGGCAATTTGGCTTAAAAATAATTGTTGGAAATATGGCTTTATACTTAGATATCCAAAAGGAAAAGAACATATAACTGGATACAAATTTGAACCGTGGCATTTTAGATTTGTTGGACCTAAATTAGCTAGGAAAATATATGAAGAAAATATTACTTTAGAAGAATATTATCAAAATTTTAATATAATTTTGTAGTGTTTAACTAATTTTTTATAGCTAATTTGATTTCAACAGTTTATATAATGTTTGAAGACTTAAAAATGTATATGAAAAGTTATTTAATATAAATAAATAAAATTAATATAAGTGGGCGATGATTATTCGAATTCTATCGTGGATAGGCTTTAGGTTTTAATGAAACAAAAAAAAGTGTTACCATGAGGTAACACTTATACTTTATTTCGTTAGAAATTTAAATTATATTCTATTTATTTCATTAAATCTTCAATAGAAGTATCTAGAATAATAGATAGAAGAACAATCTTTTTTAATGGAATTTTTTTGGTTGAATCATTATCACTTTCAAATCTCTTGTAATGAGTATGGTTATAATCTAATAATGCCGCAATGTTTTCGGTAGTATAAGGATTTATTGTGCTGTTAGCGTAATTCTTTTTAAACTCCTTATACTTTTCCTTTCTTAATTTTTTAATGTTTTTACAAATTCTGTTGTATAAGTCATTATTGTTGCATTTTGAAATTTTTTCTTGTAATTCTTGATAACTATAAATTGCCATATATTTACACCTCAGATATATTATCCCATGAATATAATAATTTACAAGCCACTTATTGACACAATTTGCGTAAAATTGTTATTTTTTTATGCAAATTTTAGATAGATTATGCTATACTATCAAAGTGGAGGAATTATGAAGGATAAAATTGAGTTATATTGTGAATTAAGTCATAAACTTGCTATGGACCACTTAATTGAAAGATTTTGTTTTGAATTAGAAGCTAACAGAGTTTTATTTAATGAAAATGATATTAGTTTAGAAGTCTTAATTAATGAATGTGGAAATAGTGAGGTTTTTAGTGATAAAGAATATAGGTATGCGTATAAAAAAAGTAAAATATTGTTAAGTAAAAGATGTTAGTTCTTTTTTTATTTTGATTAATGTTTTATAATTTTATTATGAAAAAGAAAAGTAGTTTTATATTCATTTTAGGTTTAATTATTATGATTGTATTTTACAATTATAATTATATAAATAAAGAAAGTTTAGCATTACCTTCAGATGTTAGCGTACCTGAGTTTAATGGTTATTATTATATTGAAGTTAATGGAAATATTCCGTTATTTAGTGATGATATTGATACTAGTAAGTCTTTTGAAAATTATAGAGAACTCGATAGTTTAGGAAGAGCTGGAGTTGCTTTTGCTAATATTGGTAAAGATTTAATGCCTACGGAAAAAAGAGGGTCAATTGGGATGATTAAACCTAGTGGATGGCATACTGTCAAGTATGATAATATAGATGGCAAATATTTATATAATAGATGTCATTTAATTGGCTATCAATTAACCGGAGAAAATGCTAATTCAAAGAATTTAATTACTTGTACAAGGCAAATGAATACTAAAGGAATGCTTGATTTTGAAAATAAAGTAGCTGATTATATAAAAAAAACAGGCAATCATGTATTATATCGTGTAACTCCAATATACGAAAAAAATAATTTGCTAGCTAGTGGTGTAACAATTGAAGCTAAATCCGTTGAGGATAATGGGAAAGGAATTTTATTTAATGTATTTGTTTATAATATTCAAAATGGAATAGAAATAGATTATAAAACAGGGGAAAGTAGTTTAAAATAATAAATATTAAACATAATAATAAAGGAGTGATATTAGATGTTAAATGAAAAAGTGGCAATAATAACAGGTGGAGCAAGCGGAATTGGGCTTGCAACTGCAAAAAAATTATTAGGTGAAGGTGCTAATGTTGTACTTGTTGATTGGAATCAAGATGTTAGTGATATTGCTAAGAGTTTAGGTAATAATTGTATTGGTTTTAGATGTGATGTATCAAGTGATAATGCTGTTCAAAAATGTGTAAGTGATGTTGTTAAGAAATTTAGACATATTGATTATTTAGTTGCAAATGCTGGTATTGGTGGAGGGCCAAATAAGGCTCATGAGGTTAGCATTGATGAATGGAATAAAGTTATAGGGGTTAATCAAACTGGTATTTTTTTAATTAATAAGTACGTAATTAATGAAATGCTTAAAACTGGTGGTGGTGCTATTGTTAATACATCATCAATGTATGGTTTAGTTGGTACGACGATGAGTTTTGCTTATTCCGCTAGTAAAGGTGCTATTAATCAAATGACTAGATCTTTAGCATTAACATATGCTCATGATAATATTAGAGTAAATGCTGTTGCACCTGGTTACGTTGATACTCCGATTTTAGCCAGTGTTCCCAAAGAAATGAAAGATGCTATGGCTAATCAACTTCCAGTTGGAAGACTTGGCGAAGATACTGAAATTGCTAATTTAATTTGTTATTTATTAAGTGATGATGCAACATTTATAACCGGAGCTATTGTACCAATTGATGGAGGATTTACTGCTCAATAATAAATTTTATATACTTTTTAGGGTGATTTATATTTAATGGGTATTGATAGTGCAATTAATAAAAATTTTTAATTTATAGTACTTTATATAAAAATTATTTCTTTATATGTTAGAGTTTATGATATGGTTTTAAGTGATGTTGTTTATATTAAATATCCAAAAGTAAAACAATAACATTGATTTAAATTATAAAATATTAATAATTGTTAATGATTTTTAATATTTTTTTTGTTCTATAATCTATAACTAGATAGTGATAGTCTACTATACAAGTAAGTATTTGCAAAGTTAAAAAGAATCATAATGTATTAATTTTGTAATTAAATTTAAGTATCAAATATTTTATAATAGTATTCAATGGACAAAAATAAATGTAAAATAATATATGAAAGAATATATAAAAAAAATAAGAATGAAAATAAAAAAGTTGAGTGGAGTACATCCAATGTTGGTTTGTGGAAAAACTTAGTTTTTATGAAACATAAAAAGTGTAGTCGTAAGGTAACGCTGATACTTAGATTTTGTTAGAAATTTAAGTATAGTTCTAGAATTTTTGTTAATTAAATAGTATAATTAAGTTATATATTATTTATTGAGGTGTTTTATGCAAAAAAGAATCAATGTGCAAAAAATGATTAAAATGGCTTATAAGGAAACTAAAAGAAGTTCTTTAGCTATATATTTAATTCTTAGGTTTTTAGTTATAGTTTGTATGATTTTACAAATAATAAGAGGAGATTTAAATAATGCTTTATTATGTTTATTATCATTAGTTTTATTATTTGCACCATTATTTATTCAAAATAAATATGAAATTACCTTGCCAGATGGTTTAGAAATAAGTATTTATTTGTTTATATTTTCTGCGGAAATCCTTGGCGAAATTAATAATTTTTATGGTATTATTCCTCATTGGGATACTTGTTTACATACAATAAATGGATTTTTAGCAACTGCTGTTGGTTTTTCTTTAGTTGATTTATTAAATAAAAATAGTAAAGATATTAATTTATCACCGTTTTATCTTTGCTTAGTGGCTTTTTGCTTTTCAATGACCATTGGTATTTTATGGGAATTTTTTGAGTATGGTGGTGATAAGTTTATGAAATTTGATATGCAAAAAGATACTCTTATTACTAATATTTCATCAGTTTATTTAAATCCTGATAATGTGAATAAACCTATTATTGTTGATAATATTGGAAAGACAGAAATTTTTGATATAGATGGTAAGTTATTGTATGCTGTTGATGGTGGTTATTTGGATATAGGATTAAACGATACTATGAAAGATTTATTTGTTAATTTTATTGGAGCTTTAGTTTTTAGTATTTTTGCATATATTGGTCTTAAAAATAATAAAAAAAGTTCTGTTGTTAAAAAATTTGTTCCCACAAAAGAAAAACGAAAAATAGCTGAGTCAGTTAAAAATAGTTTGAATATTTAAAAGAAAGGATATATTATGGCTTATATTGAATTTAATAATGTTTTTAAAGTTTATAAAATGGGTGAGGTTGAAATTAACGCACTTTCAAATACTTCTTTTAAAATAAATAAAGGAGAATTGGTTTGTATTTTAGGACCTTCTGGTGCTGGGAAAACTACTTGTTTAAATATTTTAGGTGGTATGGATAATTTGACTAGTGGTGAAGTTTTTGTTGATGGTAAATGTGTTAATAAACTAAATGGTAAAGAATTAATTAAATATCGTAGAAATGACATTGGTTTTGTTTTTCAATTTTATAATTTAATTCAAAATTTAACAGTTATTGAAAATGTAGAATTAGCTACTCAATTATGTAAAAATTCATTAAAACCAGATGAAATTTTAAATAAAGTGGGTCTTAGTAATAGAAAAGACAACTTTCCTGCCCAACTTAGCGGTGGAGAACAACAAAGAGTTGCAATTGCTAGGGCGATTTGTAAAAATCCTAAATTATTGTTATGTGATGAACCTACTGGTGCGCTTGATTATATAACTGGTAAACAGATACTTAAATTACTTCAAGATACTTGTAGATTAGAACATATGACGGTAATAATTATTACTCATAATTCTGCAATTTGCCCAATGGCTGATAAAGTTATTAAATTTAAAAATGGAGCAGTAAGTGATGTTATTATTAATAAAAAACCTATGGATATAAAGGATATAGAGTGGTAATATGAAAACTATGTTATTTAAACATATTTTTATGAAAATTAGACAAAACTATAAACGGTTTTTATCTTTATTATTTATGGCTCTTCTTGGGATTGGTTTTTATGCTGGAATTGAGGCTTGTAGTCCAGATATGCTTAAAACATTAGATAAATTTTATGATGATAATGATGTTTATGATATTATGATTATATCTAATTTAGGACTTAACAATAAAGATGTTGATAGTTTATCTGAAATTGATGGTATTGATAAAGTTATAGGTTCTTATGAAAAAGATACATATTTAAAAATTAATAATGAACAATATGTAATTAAAGTACTAGGTTTAAGTGATAATATTAATAAAGTTTATTTAGAGCAAGGAAGATTACCTCAAAATAATCAAGAAATTGTTGTTGAAAAAAAGATGCTTCTTGATAATAATTTAAGTATTGGTGATTATATTAATATTTTGGGTGGAGATAAAAAAATAGTGGGTACTGTTATAAGTCCATTATATTTTTCTACTGAAAGACCTAGTACTAATTTAGGTAGTGGTAAAGTTAATTACTATGCTTATACTTTGAGTGATTTATTAAAAAGTGATTATTATAGTGTTGTGTATGTAACAATTAATGATACTGTAGATATGCTTACTAATAGTAAAGAATATAAGAATTCTATTAATTATTTTGTAAAAAAAATTAATGTTGTTAAAAAAAATAGAGAAGAAGAAAAATATGATGAATTATATAATAAATTAATTTCTGATAGTAAATTATATGGTATTGATATTAATGAAGATGAATTAGTTAAACCACATTGGTACATTTATGATAGACTTGATAACAATTCTTATAAAGAATTAATTAATGCTAGTGATAATATTAAGAATCTAGGTAATGTGTTTCCTTTAATTTTTTTTGGTATTGCAATATTAGTTAGTCTTATTTCTATGATGAGAATGATTGAAGAAGATAGAACTGAAAATGGAACTTTGAAGTCACTTGGTTATAATAATTTTTATATTATTTTAAAATATGTTATTTATTCTTTATTAGCTACTATTGTTGGAGGAATTTTAGGTGTTTTTATAGGTTCATATTTGATTCCATATGTTATTTGGAATATATATAAAAAAATATTTTATATACCTATATTTTTATATTCTATTAATAGTGTATATAACATGTTAGGTTTTTGGTTTTGCATATTATGTATTAGTGGTACTGCCATTATCATTTGTATTTATAATTTAAAAGATGTGCCTGCTAATTTAATGCGTCCGAAAGTACCTAAATCTGGTAAGAAAATTTTATTAGAAAAAATATCTTTTATTTGGAGAAAACTTAAATTTTCTGATAAAATTACCGTTAGAAATATTTTTAGATATAAATCTAGAGTATTTACTACTATATTTGGTATTGCTGGTTGTACTGCTTTGATTTTAGCTGGTTTTGGATTAAAAGATTCTATTAAAAATATAAGTGATTATCAATTTAATAATATATTTAAATATGATAAAATGATGGTTATAAATGAAAATAATGAGCATACTAGTTTAGTAAATAAAATTAAGAATGAAGATATTGTTAAAAATGTTGTTTTAGTTAATTATCAAAGTATTAATGTTTTAAAAAATGATAATAAACAAGATGTATTTTTGATTGTACCAGATGAATTTAATAAATTAAATGATGTTATTTCTTTAATGGATTATAAGGATGAAAATAAAATATATAGTGAATTAATAGATGATACTTGTGCTATTAGTGAAAAAACAGCTAAGATTTTAAATATTAATATTGGTGATTATATTAATATACTTGATAATGATAATAATAATTATAAAATAAAGGTTTCTTATATAGTTAAAAATTATATTAATCAGTATATGTATATATCTAAAAATACTTATAATAATTTGTTTGGTAATTATAAAGTTAATTCATTATTAATAGATTTAAATAAATATAATATTAAAGAAAGTAATGATTTTGATAGTAAATATATTTCTAGTAAAGATGCTATTTCTATTGTTAATAATCTTGATGTAAAGGATGTTTTAAATGATATGTTATCTTCGATTGATTCAATTGTGGCTATTTTAATTATTGCTGCAGCAATGCTTGCTTTTGTTGTTTTATATAATTTATCTAATATAAATATAAGTGAAAGAAAAAGAGAACTTGCGACTTTAAAAGTATTAGGTTTTTATGTAAGTGAGGTTGATAAATATATAAATAGGGAAACTATTATATTAACTTTATTAGGTATTATTTTTGGTTTAAGTTTTGGTTCTTATTTATGTCATTATATTATTTCTACATGTGAACCTGATTATTTATTATTTGATAGACATGTATTTTTATTAAGTTATGTTTTTTCTGCTTTAATTACAATTATTTTTACTATTATTGTAATAATTGTTACTCATTTTAATTTAAAAAATATTAATATGGTTGAATCTTTAAAGAATGTAGAATAGTTATGGAGGTTATATGAAAAAATATATAAATTTATAGTTTTTGGGAAAGAAATAATCATAAAATTGGTGAAATGAAATTTACAACACAAGGATCAGATACAGAAATCTATAATCATATTATTGCATTTTCTGTTAATGATAAATTAAGATTAGTTAATTTTAATTGTACTAATGAACAAATGAGTGAATGGCAAAAGGTTAGCAAATTTATTGTGGACTCAATAATGTTTGAGTAATATAGGAGGAGAAATGAAAATGAAAAAGAAATTATTTGTGATTTTACTTTGTGGGGTTATGGTTTTAGGACTTGCAGGATGTAGCAATCCAGTTAGTGATTCTAAAAAAGAATTAGAAAATGCTAAAAATGATTTAGAAGAAACTTATAAAAAATATGGGTGGGTTGAGAAAGAAACTGTAAATACTATTCTTGCTAAATTTAATACTGAAATAATGGATGGTGGATTAAATACACCTGCTAGTGATGATTATATGGTTGTAGATAATGGTAAATATTGGTTTGCATTAACTGATGAAGTTGCATTCTACCTAAAACCAGTTGAATCATCTGGAAATAAAGAAAAAGATATTCTTGGTATGAGTGCTATTTATATGGATAATGACAAGTATGATGAAACTACTGCTATAAAGTATACAAAACTTTTGATTAAAGCCAACAATGAAGAAATTACTGATTCTGAAATTGATGAATTGTTAAAAGAAGCCAAAGAAAAATCTTCTGCTAAAGAAACAGCTAATAATGGTAAAGGCATTTCAGTAGGAATCTCAAATGCTAATGATCATTATGAATATCAAGTTATTAGATTATATAAATAATCAAAAAAAGAACTAAAATGAAAAATTAGTTCTTTTTTTGAAATTATTAAGATGTCATGTTGTCAAATGTATTATGTTGATTTTAAAAATTGGATTAGTAATCTTCTTATTCTTATTTTTATCATAATATCATTAACATCTTTCTTAAACGACAAAAAAATCAATCATTTCTGATTGATTTAATCATTAACATCGCTTTGGTGCGACGATTTTTGCTTCTGGAGCAGGTGATGAGAATCGAACTCACGTCAGGAGCTTGGAAGGCTCTTATTCTACCATTAAACTACACCTGCATTTCGCAATTACTTTTTTAGTATAGCAAACTTTTTTTAATAATTCAAGCCTTCCTAGGTAAAAAAATATAAAAAATGCACATTTTTAACATGAAAATCCTTTTTTAAGAGTGTTTTCGTGTTAAAATAACTAATTTTGTTTGTTCAATACCTCTTTGATATTTACTTTGTTTAGTTAATTCTAAATTAAATCTTTCTTGAATTAATTTATCTATTTCAATTAAAATATTTGGATTTGGTCCCTCTTTTAATTCGATTTCTAGCATATGTTCTTGTTTTTGGTTGTCATAAATTATAGTGTCAAAAGCTACCACTACACAATTGTTATCTTTAGTTAAGGTTATTTCTTGTCTTTGATTATTTATTTTTAAAACTGGAAAAGGACAAAGACTTTTTAAATCATATTGTAAATCATTAAATCTATTCATTAATTCTGTATATAAATTTTCTGTTAGTGTTTTTTCAATTTCTATACGTTTAGTATAAACATCATTATTATCTAGTGGATATTTAAATGTTCCTTTAATTGGTCCTTTTTTTGTTTTTCGGATTCTTAATGATCCGCCATTTTTTAATAAATCTTTGTTTGGGGTATCAAAGTAATAATCTTCATTAATTACAAATTTGATACTGGTAGCATTAAAGCCATTTGATCTTAAATATAAAATTAAATCAGATAAATCAAAATTGTTTTTTACTAAATATTTTAATTCTATTTCTGTTGGTTCATTCATTTTGTAGTTACTCCTTCTTTTAATAGTAATTGTTCTATTTCTTTCCAATTATTAACTCTTTTTATTCCTTGTTTTTTTAAATTTTTTTCACTAATTTTTTTGTTATGAAATGCTGTAAATAATATTTTGGTTTTAGCACCATTTAAATTATCTAATCTATCATCGATTTTGATATCGCAATTTAATACGGATTTATTTCCTAAAAAAATAAAGTTATGAGGGTTTATAAATGGCAATGTTTTTCTTAAAAAATCATATTTTTGAGGTAGTAAAAAAGATGTTTCATCTAATATTTCAGGTATAATGTAAGAGGTGCCAATAAATATTTCATATTCTTTACTTAGTTTTTCTAAAACTTCATATACATCTTCTATTAAATAACAATAATCGTACATGTTATAATTTTGAAACCATTTAAAAAACTTATCTTTGTCTGGAATGATATTTTGCATATAAAATTCATCAAAATCATTTTCGGTATAATTAGTATTTAAATATTTGTTGATAAGGTGTAAGAATCCTCCAGTTGTAATACAATCATCCATATCTACCATTATTCGTTTTTTCATTTAGTCCTCCATATAAAATACATATTTTATTTTAACATAAAATATGTATTTTGTCTTAAAAATTAAACATTATCCATTCTGGTTTGAATATGAGAAGAACTCCCATTAAAATCATTATGAGTCCTCCGATTAAGTGAACATATTTATTATATTTAGTACTAATTCCTTTTGTTTCAAATGCTTTTATTGATAAAAATAATACTATAATATCATCTATTAAGTAAAATAGGATATAGATTAATAGATATGTAACTTTAAGAAAACTATGAATGTTATTTATAGATAATAATTCTAAGAATATTGTAGGAAATCCAAGTGAACATGCCATTTCAACTAAACTAACCGATGTTGCTAAGATAATTGTACCCCCGAACATTAATAGAGTGTTTTTGTTATTTAAAATATTGTTGATTTTAGTAATTATTGTTTTTCTTTTTTCTTTTTTTACTACATGACATCCAGTTTGTTTTCTGGTTTTTAAATATGTATAAAGATTATACATTCCTAGAATAATAGCTAAAATGGCAATTATATTTCTTATATAGGAAATGGTAGTTAAGTCCAATATGAAACCTATTCCAAGCATAGATAGAAAATAAATTATACCAGAGGTTATAATGAACGTTAAACAAACTATTAACATTTTCTTCTTATCTTTAATTGATATACACATGTTAATTAAAAGTAGTAAAATCCACATGGCACATGGATTAAATCCATCAATAAAACCTAATATTATCGCAATTAAAATAATACTAGCATTTTTAGCTTCAATTTTACCTAATATTGGTATTGTATATGTATTGTTTGTTTTAGTATTTTCATCTAGGTATGATTCTATAGTATTTTCTATTCTTTCATTTAATGATTCATCATAGCCTAAAAAAGTTTTAGAACCTATAATAGTAAAGGGAACTCCTTGACTATTTTCTTTTAATTCTTTTTTTAAACTTTTCATTATTTCGTTGTTTGTTTTATTTTCTGTAACTTCATAGGTATAAATATTTATTTTATCTTGATATTTTTCTTTTAAAGTTTCAAAATATTTTTCTTCTTTTTGACAATGAGGGCATATTTTACTGTAAAATAAGTATATATTTACTTTTTCATCATTTTTAATATTATAGTATTTTCCAACATAATCGTTATAGTCTTTAGATAAGGCTATGGTAGATGTAGGAATAATTAATAATAAAAACAAAACAAATTTAATTATTTTTTTCATGAAAGACTCCTTAAAACATCAAGGATTTCCTTCTTTGTTTTTTCTCCCTCGATTCTAATTATTTCTTGATTATCCTTTTTTATTATAACTACGGGTACAATATCTTTTATGTTATATTTTTCTATTTCTTCTTCATCCAAGTCATAATCGTAGTCTATATATTCATTATTTGGAAATTCTTTTTCAATTTCTTTCCATATTCCTTTTGATATTAAACATCCTGAGCACCATGTGGCATTTATTCTAATTATTTTCATTTATTACCTCCGTAAGTTCTTTTAAAAAAATGTCAATTTCTTCTTTAGTTGTTAAATGTGATAAGCTAACTCTAATAGAATTTTTAGCTAAATTTAAATCTTTTGTAACTGCTAGAACTGATTTTGATGGTGCATTTTTGCTTGAACATGCAGTTTTAGTTGAAACATATATTTTTTTATCACTTAATTTTTTTACAATTTCATCAGCGTTATTTAAACTAAAATTTACTATATTAGGTATTGAATTAGTTGGTGTATTAATATGTATTTTCTTTATTTCTTTTAATTTGTTGATAAGTTCATTTTTTAAATTGGATATATATTTTATATTATCATCTAATTTTTTTGTTGCCTCTTGTAGAGCAGTGCTTGTTGCTATGATGCTTGCTGTAACTGGAGTTCCTCCACGATATATTGTTGTTGATTTTCCACCATGTATTAATGGAGTGATTTTTATATCATTAAAGTTAATGAGAACACCTATGCCATTTAAGCCGTAAAATTTATGTGGGGCAAAAGTTAAAAAGTCTACTCCATCATAACTTATATCTATTTTACCAATGGCTCCGGTTGCATCCGTGTGAAAATAAGCATTTGGATAATCTTTTAAAATTTTTGCAATTTCTTGGATTGGCTCAATTGTTCCTAGTTCTGGATCAACTGTGGAAACACTTACTAGTATTGTATCTTTTCTTAAAGCTTTTTTTAATGAATCAATGTCGATTTCTCCGTTTGATAATAATGGTATAACAGTAATTTCATAACCATTTGAGGCTAGGTAATTACATGGAGCAATAATTGATGAATGTTCTATAGCTGATATAATAATATGTTTTCCTTTATTTTTATATCTGTCAGCAATACCTTTGATTATTAAGTTGTTTGATTCGCTCGAACCGCTTGTATATATAATATTTTCTTTTTTTGTATGGAAATAATCTGCAATTATTTGACTAGATTCATCTATTTTTCTTTTGGCTTCGTTACCATTTTTATGTAAACTATTTGGATTACCAAAATAAGTTAAAGTAGCATCATTAAATACTTTAAGCACCTTGGGGTTTACTGGTGTGTTAGCTGCATAATCTAAATAAATCATAAAAAATCCTCCGTTCATTATAAATTATAATTTCGAGAGGATTATTTGTAAATCAACTTTAGGTTGATATTATTGATTGTGTTCTTTTTTCCAATTTTCAACTTCTTCAGCATCATCTAAGTGAATTTTTGTATGACCAATTATTTGGTAATCTTCATGGCCCTTTCCTAATATAAGTAGGATATCTTCGGGTTTTAACATTTCAATGCCTTTTTTGATTGCTGTTTTTCTGTCAAGCTCAACTTCGTAGTTTGTTGATTTAACTCCTTTTAAAATATCTTCCATAATTTTGGCAGGATCTTCAGTACGAGGGTTATCACTTGTAAGGATGGTGTAGTCGCTTAGCTTTGTAGCAATGCCACCCATAATTGGACGTTTTATTGGGTCTCTATCTCCTCCACAACCAACAATTGTTATAACTTTTCCTTTTTTTAATTCATTATAAGCTGTTATAACTTTTTCTACAGCATCAGGAGTGTGTGCATAATCAATGACAGCATAACCACCATTTACTTTGTGTGTTTCACATCTTCCTTTTGGTGCTTTAATTTCTTTTGTTTTGTCAATTATATCTTCAATTTTATATCCACATTCATGTAAAATTGCAAGTGAAGTCATGTAATTATAGACATTGAATTTACTAGTTAAATTTGTAGTTACGTTGTAAGTCTCGTTTTTATATGTAAACTTAATTTTCGTTTCGGCAGGATTTATTTCTGTTTTTAGAATATTGTAATCATTTTCAGTATTGTTATATCCTAGTTTTATACCAGAACCAAATTTGTTTACGAAAGCTTTACTAGCATTATCATCATTATTTACAATTAACTTTCCAGATTCATTCATATAGTCAAATATTTTTAATTTAGCATTTAGATAATTTTCCATTGTTTTATGATAATCTAAATGATCTTCGGTAAGGTTTGTAAATGCTGCGATATCTATGTGTAATCCGTAGATTCTTTCAAAAGACAGCGCATGAGAACTTACTTCCATAACTACAGTTTTACAACCAATTTCAAGTGCGTGCAACAATAATGAATAAATTGTTAATGTATCTGGTGTTGTATTTTCTGTTTCAATTTCGTCATTTGGTGCTTTAAAACCAATTGTTCCAATGTAAGCAGTTTTTTCTTTAAACAAATTTAATAGTTGGTATGTTAAGTATGCTGTAGTCGTTTTGCCGTTTGTACCAGTTAAACCAATTATTTTTAATTTGTTAATTTCATCAGCATATTCATTTTTTAATTGTTCTTTTAAATATTCTTCGGTATTAGGTACAACTTCTAGTGGTATACCATAATCCACAATATGTTCTGCGATTACTTTAGACGCTCCGTTTTTTATAGCATCTTGGATGTAGTCATGTCCATCAACGGTATGTCCTTTTATAGCGACAAAAATTTGTCCTGGTTTTATTTTTCTTGAATCTGTTTCATATTTCAAAATAATCATCTCCTTGTAATAAGTCTATTATAACATATTTTATAATTTTACAAAAGTTTATACTTTATAGTAAATAAATTGCATTATTGAATTAACTTAATATTTTAATAAATGTATGAAGATTAATCACTCAAAATAAAAAGGAGCATTCGATATCGAATGTCTAATTAATTTCTTTAGATTGACATTTGGCATATGTTTATTTTAAATGAAATAATTATTTAAACTATTGATGCATATTCTGTTAAGTATTTTTAGTTATTTCATATGTATCAATCCTTAAAGTAAAAGCTCCTTGAAAGCAAAGGTAGACATCCTAAACCAAATATTTTATATTATTTTTCTATAACGGATACCTGCAAACAATTCAAGTTAAACTGATTGTATTGGTGGTAAAATAAAACGGGGATTTTGTAATTGAAATTTGAAAGAAAATTGTTATATAAATTATATTTAAAAAGTTTGTTTGGGCAAAATGAAATTTGTTGAATGTTTATTTAATTTTCTTGATAAATCTATGGCTAGTTGATATAATTATATTGGATGTGATAATATGAAAAAAATTATATTAACAGGTGATAGACCAACTGGAAGACTTCATATAGGCCATTTTGTTGGTTCCCTTAGAAATAGAGTAGCTTTACAAAATAGTGGAGAATTTGATGAAGTCTATATTATGATTGCTGATGCTCAAGCTTTAACTGATAATTTTGATAATCCAAGTAAAGTTAGAAATAATGTTATTGAAGTAGCACTGGATTATTTGTCTGTGGGAATTGATCCAAGTAAAACAAATATTTTTATACAATCAGAAATAAGTGAGTTAACAGAATTAACATTTTATTATATGAATTTAGTAACTTTAAGCAGATTACAAAGAAACCCTACGGTTAAAAATGAAATTAAGTTGCGTGGTTTTGAAACAAGCATTCCAGTTGGATTTTTAAATTATCCGATTAGTCAAGCTGCTGATATAACAGCATTTGAAGCAACATGTGTTCCCGTTGGAGATGATCAATTACCAATGATTGAACAAGCAAGAGAAATAGTAAGATCATTTAATAATATTTATGGAGAGACTTTGGTAATGCCTGAGGTATATTTACCCAAAACAGAAAACGAAAGAAGACTTCCGGGTATTGATGGAAAAGCTAAAATGAGTAAGTCATTAGGTAATACAATTTATTTGGCGGATACATCTGAAGAAGTAAAAAGAAAAGTAATGAGTATGTATACTGATCCAAATCATATAAGAGTTGATGATCCAGGTAGTATAGAGGGAAATGTTGTATTTACTTATTTAGATGTATTTGCAAAAGATGAACATTTTAGTAAATATCTACCCGAATATAAAAATTTGGATGAATTAAAAAAGAAATATCAAGCTGGTGGTCTTGGAGATGTAGTAATTAAGAAATTCTTAAATAATATACTACAAGAAGTATTAGAACCAATCAGAGAAAAAAGAAAATATTATGAAAATCATTTAGATGAAGTTGTAAAAATACTTGAAAAAGGTACAGAAGAAGCAAGAAAAAGAGCAAGTAGAACACTTGAAAAGGTTAAAAGTTCTATGAAAATTAATTATTTTAAGAACGATGATTTTTTAAATGAAGCGATTGATAAATACAAATAATAAATAAAGAAGGGTTGTTATGACTAAATTAGATACATGTTTTATTCCGGATTTAACAAAATCAAAAACTAAAGAACAAGCAGTTTTTCGTGGAACTAATTATAGAATTAGTGTTTTAAGTGAACGTTTAATTAGAATGGAATATAGTGTAGATGGACATTTTTCTGATAATTTAACCACATTAGTTTCTAATAGAAATTTTAGAGTTCCTACTTTTAAAGTTCAACAAGATGAAAAATACATTTCTATAACAACTAATTATTTTTCATTTCAATATTTAAAAAATAAACCTTTCTTGGGACCTAAGTTTGCTCCAGATAATAACTTGCGAGTAACACTTAATAATACTGATAAAATTTGGTTTTATGGACAGGCTGAAGCTAGAAATTTCAAGGGTGGAGCAGTAAGTCTAGATAATTATAAAGGAAAAGTAAATTTAGATAAAGGACTTTATTCTACAGATGGTTTTGTATTACTTGATGACTCAAATAACATGGAAATAGATGTTGATGGTTTTTTAGTACAACCTAATCCTAATAAAGTTGATTTATATTTATTTATGTATAAAAGAGATTTTGGTTTGTGTTTAAAAGATTATTTCACTTTAACAGGTTATCCGCCATTAATACCAAAATATGCTTTAGGTTTATGGTGGAATAGAGAAAGAATATATAGTTTTGAAGATACAAAAACTTTGGCTAAATTGTTTAAAAGAAACGGAATACCTCTATCAGTATTATTATTAAGTGAATTTTGGCATATTAAAGATAAGAATAATTATAATTTGTATCGAACGGGTTTTAGTTTTAATAAAGAATTATTTCCTAATCCTAGTGAATTTATAAATGCAATGCATAATATAGGTGTTAGAGTAGGTCTTAATATTGATCCAGTTGAAGGGGTAAGGAAGGAAGAAGATAAATATTTGAGTTTTGCTAATGCTTTTAATGTTACTGATGGAAGTGTTATACCTTTTAATGCCTTGGATAAAACTTTTATGGAAAATTTTGTTAAAAATGTGATTGATGTTTTATTGGATTTGAATATAGATGTTTTTTGGTTAGATTATAAAAAAGATATGTTGGGATTAAATGCATTAAATTACTATTTTAATAAAGATATAAATAAGGTTAAAAACAGTAGACCGTTGGTTTTAACTAGAAGTCCTTTGGTTGCACCGCATAGGGTGGGAATATTATATTCTGGAGAAACATATGTTTCTTGGGATACTTTAAAGTTTTTACCTTTTTATAATAGTATGGCAGCTAATAAGGGAATCACTTGGTGGAGTCATGATGTTGGTGGTTATAAAGGAGGAATTGAAGATCCTGAGTTATATTTAAGATATGTCCAGTTTTCATGTTTTAATCCAATATTTAGATTAAGTGCTGAAAGAGGAGTTTATTATAAAAGAGAACCTTGGGCGTGGGATATTGAAACTTATACTATAGCTCGGGAATATGCATTACTTCGTCAAAAGTTAATTCCGTATTTATATACGGAAGCCTGTAATTATAGTAAGTTAGGTAAACCTTTAATTCAACCTATTTATTATGGCAACCCTGAAATATACGATGAACCAGATTATAGAAATGAATATTATTTTGGCAAAGAGTTGTTTATAGCTCCGATTACTAAAAAAAGTGATACTACAATGAATAGATCTATTGAAAGAATTTACTTACCTAAAGGAACATGGTATGATTTTAAATCTGGCAAAAAATTTATCGGAGATAAAAGATATGTAGCATTTTATAAATATGATGAGTATCCTGTATTTGCAAAAGCAGGAAGTATTGTGCCTATGACAGTTTTAGATGAAGATATTAATGATTTAAGCTCACCGAAAAAAATGGAAATCAATATATTTCCTGGAGAAAGCAATTCATATAATCTATATGAAGATGATGGAATTACTAAAATGTATGAAGAAGGTTTTTATATGGTGACTTCGATTAATTTTAATTATATGCCAAATAATTATTCAGTGTCTATAAAACCTATTGATGGAAAAACAACTGTAATTCCAAGTAAAAGGGATTATAAAATTAATTTTAGAAATACTAAAGTGCCAGAATTAATAGAAGTTTATGTTAATAAAGATAAATTAAGTGATAATATAAAAACTTATGAAGAAGATAATAATTTTATTGTTGAGGTTATGAATGTAGATACTACGAAGGAATTAATAATTAACTGTAGAGGTAAGGATATTGAAATAAATGCTGTTAGAATAATAAATGAAGATATTAATTCTATTATTACTGATTTACCAATTGAAACTGTAACTAAGGAAAAAATAGCAAGTATAATATTTAGTGATTTAGAAATTAAGAAAAAAAGAATTCAAATCAAAAAAATAAGAGAATTAGATAAAAGATTTATAAGAATGTTTATAAAATTACTTGAATATGTAGCAGAAATTTAATATAATGTATATATGCAGATGAAAAAAGAGTAGTAAATTTTCTTGCTTTTAAAGAGAGTTAGTGGTTGATGGAAACTAATAAAGTAAAAAATTGAACTTGCTTTTGGATGTAAATGGGGTAATTTCCGTATCAATTAATAAGAAACAATTAAGGTGGTACCACGGGGAAACTCGTCCTTTGGGTATGACCTTTTTATTTTGGAGGGATTTATGGAACAGTTAAGTGAAACTTTAATTTGGGGATTGTTTGTTTTTGTAGCAGTATTCCTCGTTAATTTCTTGTGGATTTTTAAAAGGGGTTACGAAAATATAAAGAAACAAAAAACGAAAAAGAAAAATAAAAAATTAGAAGATTTTGTAGGATTATCTTATTTAATTCCTAGATTTAAATTGGATATCAATAAAATGAATTTAAATTATGTATTCTTTATGGTGTCTTTAATTGATGCATTTATAATTTCATTTGTATTTATGGTGGTTACTATTATACCTTGGAATTTAGGATTTAGTATGTTATTGGGGTTTATATTATTATTTGGACTTATTTATGCATTATATGAGATATTTGGAAGAATTTTAGTTAAGAAAGGATGGAGTAAAAATGAATCATAAAGAAATAGAAAAAAAATGGCAAAAATATTGGGAAGAAAAAGGGTGTTTTAAAGCAATAACAGGTAGTGATAAGAAACCTTATTATATATTAGTTGAGTTTCCTTATCCTTCTGGAACTGGGTTACATGTTGGGCATGTTAGAAGTTATACAGCTCAAGATGCAATAGCTAGAATGATGAGAATGCAAGGGTATAATGTTTTATATCCTATGGGATGGGATGCTTTTGGGGCACCAGCTGAACAATATGCAATAAAAAATCATATACATCCTAAAGAAGCTGTTAAAAAAAATATTCAAAATTTTAAAAGACAAATGATGGATTTAGGATTTTCATTTGATTGGGATAGAGAATTTAGTACAACAGATCCTGAATATTATAAATGGACTCAATGGCAATTCTTACAATTTTATAAACATGGAATGGCTTATAAGGATACTGTTCCAGTAAATTGGTGTCCAACTTGTAAAAGTGTTTTATCGAATGAAGATGCTGCAGGTGGTGTATGTGAGCGATGTGGTACTCAAGTAGTTCAAAAAGAAAAGAGTCAATGGATGCTTAGAATGAGTGATTATTCTGAAGATTTACTTGAGGGACTTAAAGATACTAATTTTGCAGAAAAAGTTAAGTTAGGACAAATAAATTGGATTGGTAAATCTATCGGAGCAAATGTAAACTTTAAAATCAAAGATACTGATAAATCATTTACAGTGTTTACAACAAGATGTGATACATTATTCGGAGCAACTTATTGTGTTATGGCTCCGGAACATGAATTAGTGGGTGCAATTACTACGGATGAACAAAAAGATGATGTAAACAAATATATAAATGCTTGTAAATTAAAAAATGATATGGAAAGAACTGAACTTAATAAGGATAAAACTGGTGTTTTCACTGGTGCTTATGCAATAAATCCTGTTAATGGTCGTGAAATTCCTATTTGGATAAGTGATTATGTCTTAGTATCTTATGGTACTGGCGCTATTATGGCTGTACCTGCCCATGATACAAGAGACTTTGAATTTGCAACTAAATTTGGTTTAGATATTATACAAGTTTTAGAGCCTGTTACAGGTACTAAACATGAAAATGAAACTCATAAAGATAGTATTGTAGCGGTTGTTTATGATGAAGCTAATGATAAATATTTAACAATTAATTGGAAAGACAAAGGCGGAAGATTATTTATTGGTGGTACTAGAAAAAATGATGAAAGTGCTTATGATTGTGCTGTTAGAGAAATAAAAGAAGAAACAGGGTATGATGATTTAACTTTTGTTAGAGAAACATTTAAAATTAATCATCATTATTATGCTTATAATAAAGATAAATATTTTGAAATTGAAAGTACTGGATTGTTCTTTAAACTTAATTCTAATCATCAACAAACACAAAACCTTGATGAAGATGAAGTATTTGATGTTGAATGGGTAGATAAAAATACTATTTTAAAAGAAGTAAATGATAAGTTACATTCAACAACATTTGAATATTGTTTAAATGATACAGCGATGGTTGGTGATGGAGTTCATATTAATTCTGAATTCTTAAATGGTCTTGGTAAAGAAGAAGCAATAAGTAAAATGATAAAATGGCTTGAAGAAAATAAATGTGGTGAAGCACAAGTTAACTACAAAATGAGAGATTGGATTTTTTCAAGACAAAGATTCTGGGGAGAACCTATCCCTATGGTATATTGTAATACTTGCGGTTGGGTTCCTTTAAATGAAGAAGATTTACCTTTAGTTTTGCCAGATGTTGCTGAATATGAACCAACTGATGATGGTGAAAGCCCTCTTGCTAAAATAACGGATTGGGTTAACACTACTTGTCCAAAATGTGAAGGTCATGCTCGTCGTGAAACTGATACAATGCCTAACTGGGCTGGATCTAGTTGGTATTTCTTAAGATTTATGGATGCTCACAATGATCATGAGTTTGCAAGTATGGATGCAATGAAATACTGGAATAGAGTTGATTGGTATAATGGTGGTATGGAACATACAGCAAGGCACTTACTTTATGCAAGATTTTGGGTACAATTTTTATATAATATAGGTCTTGTTCCTCATAAAGAAATGATTTGGACTAGAGTAAGCCATGGTATGGTATTAGGTTCAAATAATGAAAAAATGAGTAAGAGTAAAGGAAATGTTATTAATCCAGATGATATAGTTAATGAATATGGTGCAGACACCTTAAGAGTTTATGAAATGTTTATGGGTGATTATGAACAATCTGCTCCGTGGAGTACTGACTCATTAAAAGGATGTAAGAGATTTATTGATAGAATTATTCGTTTAAAAGATAAGGTAGTAGAAGGTAATAAATATTCTGAAAAATTAGAAACCATTATACATCAAAGTATTAAAAAAGTTACTTATGATTTAAGTCATATTGCTTATAACACTGCAGTTTCAACATTAATGATATTACTTAATAAATATGAAGAGTGTGAACATATTACTAAAAAAGATTATACGTTATTATTAACATTACTTAATCCAATGGCGCCACATATTACGGAAGAATTAAATGAATCTCTAGGACAAAGTCCAATTTGCGAAGGTACTTGGCCAGAATATGATGAAGCTAAAACTATTTTAAATGAAAAAGAAATAGGTGTTCAAGTTAATGGTAAGTTACGAGGTTCAATTGTAGTTAATGTAGATGATTCTGAAGATGTTATAAAAGATAAGGCATTAAATAATGATAATGTAAAAAGACATATTGAAGGATTAGAAATTGTTAAAGTAATTGTTATAAAAGGAAGAATTGTTAATATTGTTGTTAAATAACAATTCTTTTTTTTGGTAGTATGGCATAATTTTTAAAAATAAATACAATAATAGACAAAATATTTAAGTTTATTGTTGTAAAATATAATTGGTGGGATATATGAAAGTTAAAGTATTTGATGAAGGACATGAAAAAGATTTAGAAAGTGCTGTAAATGGCTTTCTAAATTCCGGAGATTTTGATATAATAGATATCAAGTATCAAGTGGCAATTGCGGTATGTGGAGAAGAACAGTTATATTGTTTTAGTGCAATGATTATATATAATTAAAGCATATACATGTTGCCTGATGTGTCAATGTTATCATCTAAAAATGTTGTGTTTAGGCTTTCAAGTTTGTTTATTCTAGCATTTAAACGATTAATTTGACGCTCAATTTTGGCAAGTCTGTTTTCTATTGAATCAGAATTGTCTACATAGGGCATACCAATATTAGGTTGTGCTTGATAAGGATTATAATTAGCATTAGCGTAAGGCATTGCTTGAGGTATGGCACCTTGTGCTTGAAAATTTGAATAATTCATATTTGATTCAGTAAAAAATGAGTTTCTATTTTTTCTCATGAGTAGCCTCCTTACAAATAGTATATGTAAATTAGAAAGAAGTTGATAATATGAGAATGAGAAATCCTAAAGATAAAGATGAAGTATTAAATGGTTGTGATTATTATTATGAAGGAAGTTTTGATAATAATAATCCTGTATGTTTAGAAATTGGAATGGGAAAAGGACAATTTATTTTGAATATGGCAATAAACAATCCAAACATTAATTATATTGGAGTAGAGAAATATAGTAGTGTTGCAAGTGTTGCTATAAAAAAAATAAATGAATACAAACCTAGTAATCTAAAAGTTTTAATCGGGGATATTGCAAGTATTGAAGATTTGTTGGATAAGAAGATTGATACAATATATCTTAATTTTTCTGATCCATGGCCTAAAGATAGACATGCTAAAAGAAGACTTACATCATTCAATTATTTACAAATTTATGATCAATTATTTAAAGATAAACCTCATATAATCCAAAAGACTGATAACGATTTATTATTTCAATTTAGTTTAGAGGAATATAAAAAATATGGATATCATATAAATAATATAAGTTATGATCTGCATAGTGAAAACATACCAAATATAATGACTGAGTATGAAGAAAAATTTAGTAATATGGGAATTAAAATTAAATATGTTGATGTAAGTAAATAATTATTTTCAAATAAAAAAGTTATATCCATGTAGAGAAGATGGGTTTTAGGATATAACTCTTTGTTACCTGTTTATGGAGGTAGTTTATAGACTGACAGTAAAAATTCAGGTAACAATGAGTTATTATACATACAAAATAATATAATGCAAGCGTTTCGACATTGCTCGACAAAAGTTTTAAAAAAATGTAAAAATTCAATTTTAGTTTTTCAATTTAGATATTTGTAAAGTTATCAATTATTTACAAGTTATAAGTAAATGTTTGACAAAAACTTTTACTTTATTACTTTTGTTTTTTTTGATATAATTATAGAAGAGGTTAAATATGAAAAAAATAGTTATTATTATTAGCATGTTATTTTTAATAACTGGCTGTACTAATATAAATAAATTAAGTTATAGTGATATTGTAAATAATATTTCTACGAGTTCTCCCAAAAATAATATATATAGAACTGGATATAGTTATTATTTACCTAGAGGTATGCAAGTAAGTGATAGTACTATGTATAATGAAGTAATTGAAGATGCTAATAGTAAATATTACTTATATGTTGATGTAGTAAGTTATGAGAAAAAAATCGAAAAAGATTATCATATAAATGATAAGGCAATTTATTCTAGCAAGATAAGTTTTGAAGATAAATTTGGATATGTTGAAATAAATTTATTAAAAAATAATAAATATTTAGTTGAAATTATGTATAATTATGCTAAAATAGAAGTGATAGTAGATAAAAGATATTGTAATGAGGCAATGTTATCTATTATAAACATATTAAAAAGTGTTGAGTATAATGATAGTATAATTGCAAATTTAATGGGTGATGATATACTTAATTTTAGTGAAGAAGAATTTAATATATTTAACACAAAGGGTAGTGAAAGTAATTATTTGACTATTGATAATAATTATAAGGAAGAAGAAGAAAAAATTCCAGACCCAGATTTAATTAATTAGGAAGGTGGACTATTATGGGATTATTAAACAAAATTAAAGGAATACTGTTTGAAGAGGTAGAAGAGGATGAAGTTGTAAGTACTCCTAAAAGTGAAGAAAAGAAGCCAATTGCAGAGAAAATAGAACCGCAAAGAAAGGTTGAAGAACCTGTTGAAAAAAGTGTTCCAAAAGTAACTGCTCCAGTTAAGGAAACAAAAACTGAAAATTTAAATGAAAGAGATTTATTTAAATCAGATAATATTTCACCATTCTTTGATTTCGATGAAGAAGAATTTTCAAATATGAGTAGAGTTCAAAAACCTAAAACTACTAATGTAATGGAATACGAAAGAAAGAAGAGAGTAGAAAAAAGGTATGATATGGGAAATTTTTCAAAAATTGAAAGAACGGAAGTAGTAGAAAAAAAGAAATTTAAACCATCTCCGATTATTTCTCCAGTGTATGGTATATTAAATGAAGATTATAAACCTGAAGATATAAAAAGTAAAACAGATAATGTAGTTAATACGGGATTAGATTTTAATAGTGTTAGAAAAAAAGCTTTTGGAGAAGAAACACTTGGTGAACCTGAGGCGACTTATTATGAAGAAAGTGTTACAGTTAAAGTTAAAGAAAATGAAGAAGAAAAACAACAAAAAGTAAAAACGATTGATGAATTATTAGAAGATACATCAGATGTAACAATCGGTGTTGATGAAAAAAATAGTGTTGAAGATAAAAATGATATAAAATCAACAGATGAAGTGGCCGATTATGAACGCATTGATAAAGATTTAGAAGAAGTAACAGCAAAATGTGATGTAAATAAAACAGAAATGAGAAAAGTTGAAGATGATGATACTTTAGAAAATGATCTGTTTGATTTAATAGATTCAATGTATGATAATAGAGAGGAAGGTGATATCTAGTGGATTTTTGGTTACACTTCTTGCCAATAGTTATTTATTTACTTTTAATTGCTCTTTTAACTATAGGAATAATTTTGGGAATTAAGACTATAATAACTATGAATAAGTTAGAAAAAGTAGTGGATAATGTAAATGAAAAGGTTGAATCATTAAATTCAATATTTAGTATAATTGATTTTACAACCGATAAGATTGCATCTTTTACAGATAAGGTTGTAGAAGTGGCTGGTAATTTATTTAGTAAAGTATTATTTAGAAAAAAAAGAAAGGGTGAAAGTGAGGAATAGTATGAAAAAAAATGGATTAGGAAAATTTCTTTGTGGAGCAGCAGTTGGAGCCGGATTAGGTTTATTATTTGCACCTAAAACTGGAAAGGAAACTAGAGCTGATTTAAAGAAAAAGTTTGATGAAGTATTAGAACAAGTTAAATCTATTAAAGCTGAAGATGTAAAAGAAAGTATTGTAAAAAAAGTTAATGAACTTCAAAAAGAATTAAAAGATCTAGATAAAGAAAAAGCTTTAAAGATTGCGAAACAAAAAGCAACTAAAATTCAAAAGAAAGCTGACGAATTATATAAATTAGCTGTTGAAAAGGGAACACCTGTTATTGAAAAAAGTGTTTCAGAATTAAAACAAGCTACGGCTGATGTTTTAAAGAAAATTGTTGCAAAACTTGAAACAGAAAATAAATAAAAAAAAATAAACTTCCAAATTGGAAGTTTATTTTTTTAGTACTGATTTTGAGTAAGGTCTTTTTTCATCGGTTCTACCTAAAAGATAATCAACTGAAACATTATAATAATCAGCCAATTTGCAAATATAGTGAATTGGTATTAGTCTTTTACCAATTTCATATTCACTATATTGTTGTCTTTTAATTCCTATTGCTTCTGCAACATCTCTTTGCAATAAATCTCTGTCTAATCTTATTTCTTTTAATCTATCTATATTCATTGTTACACCTCATAATAACATTGTTGCATATTATTGATAATCTTGCTTGACAATGCAAAATATATGTTGCATAATATTGTTATAAGCAAAATATATTTTGCACAATGGAGTGATAAGTGTGAATAAGAAAAAAATATTAACAATAATTTTAATAATATTATTTATTGGTTTTGTAGTTGAAAGAATAAATACTAATAAAAGTGATGTTTATGAAGAACAAAATAAAAGATTAATTAAGAAAAATAAAAATATGTTATCAATGAATTTAGAACAAACAGCAGGTGCAGGTGATTATAAAACAGTAACTCAGAGTGAATGGCCAACGGAGGGATATGTCTTCAATGAAGAACTATTTAGATGCGAAAATGGAAGTGAAATAAGTTGGGATGATACAAAAAAAACAGTAATAATGCAAGGGAATGTATCAGATAAATGTTATGTTTATTTTGATTTAATACCTTCAATGACTCTTGCGGAATATGTAATATCACAATACACTGGGGTACAAGGAGAAAATGGTATTTATTATCATAATTCAAGTCTAGAGAATGGAGCAGGAGATAATTCATATAGATATGCAGGAGGAGATTATGTCCTAACGGATGCAGGAAAAGCAACTGGGGCAGCGGAAATTTTAGCTTATAATGATGATGTAACATCATTAATAGATTTTTATTGTGGCAATACAAAACATTTTTTTGGATATACTTGTGGTTCATCAGATACATTCTATTATCTAGTAAAAGGAGATACTACACATTATAAAACTTATAACGAAGCATTGACAGTATCTTTAGCAAGAGGTTATTTAACAAAAGATTTAATAAAAAATTATGTTTGTTTTGATACAAATGAAAGCCCATGTCCAACAGATAATTTATATAGAATAATTGGAGTAATAGGTGATAAAGTAAAATTAATCAAGTATGATTATGCTACAAAGGATATGTTATTAAGTAATGGTTTATATAATGAAGATGTAGTTGCAAGTACAGATGCGTATTCTAGTTTTTATAAGGGGACACTTAGTAATATATCTTTGTATTATGCAGGAAGCGAGGCTGCTTTAGCTTATAATTTAAATGAAACTAAAAAAGTTCAAAAACTTTCTAGAAAAAATGAACTTGCTGTTGGTGATCCTTGTTCTGGAGAAAAAATTAAATTAAATGAGACTGCACTTGGTGTAATTAATTTAAATACTAATTATTATGGTTTGCTATCAAATGATAGCAAGAACAAAATAGCAAATAATGATTGGTTTATTAATTCAGTATCTGCTAATAAGCTAGCAAATTCCTTTACTATTTACACTTCTGAATATGATAATTCTGAAAAAACTACAGTATATTCAGCATACATTGGTCTTATGTATTTATCTGATTATGCATATGCTAATAGTTTAAATTTGTGGACAACTTTAGCTACTAAAAATGACTATAGAAAAATAATTAATAGTAATTGGATGTATATGGGTGTTCAAGAAGGGGTAATTACTTATTTTGATACATGTAATCCTTATTCAATAAGGTGGGATGGTACTATTAATTCAATAGGTTATTCATCGCCTATAGCTATAAGGCCTACGTTTTATCTTAAGTCAGATGTATTGTATAAATCTGGAATTGGAACTATATCATCCCCTATAATTTTGAAAAAATAATGAAAAAATAACTTCCGATTTGGAAGTTTATTTTTTAGTTTCAATAATAATATTTAAATTATATTTGTCAGCTATTTTTAAAAGTGTTTCAAAAGTATAATTTACAGTACCATATTCATATTTTTCAATTGATGACTTGCTTGCTTTAATATTTTTTGCAAGTTCTTCTTGAGTTAAATCTAGCCCTTGTCTTAAAAATTTGAATGTTTCATTAGCTTTATAATTATTTGCTAGTATTTTCATATTTATCACCTATTGACATCGTAACATTTTACTAGTATAATTTTATTATAATTCGTAAGATGTTATGGTATGGAGTGATATGTGTGAATAATAAAAATAAAATATTAACAATAGTGTTAATAATATTGATTATTGGTTTTGTAGTTGAAAAAATAAATGTTAACAAAACTGATGTTTATGAAGAACAAAATAAAAGCTCAATTAAGAAAAATAAAAATACGTTATCTATGAATTTAGAACAAACAGCAGGTGCAGGTGATTATAAAACAGTAACACAAAGTGAATGGCCAACAGAAGGTTATAAATTTAATGAGGAATTATCTAGATGTGAAAATGGTTCCACATTAAGTTGGGATGATACAAAAAAAGTTGTAGTAGTAAGTGGTAACTTGTCAGATAAATGTTATGTGTATTTTGATATTTATTCGCCACCATTAACGATATTGGAGGCGTGTGATAGTGGAAATAGTTTGGCGTCTTGTATAACTTCTTTGGCCGATAAGAGCGAATCGTCAATTACAAATATTTATCATCACGATTCAAGCTTATCAAATGGAGCCGGTGATAATTCATATAGATATGCCGGAGGAGATTATCAGGTTACAGAAAAGTCCATGTTGTCCGGGTTTAAATATGTATTATCTGCTAAATCGTCATCAGATGGTGTAATAAATATGTATTGTAATGGATTAAAGGTTTATGACAGTACTTGTTCTTCAACAAAATATTATACATTACAGTATGATTCGACAAGCAAGCAATATTTAACATATAAAGAAGCTTTAGAAGTGTCAATTACTGATGGATATGTAACAAAAGATAATGTTAAAAATTTTGTATGTTTTGGAAGTGATGCAAGTATATGCCCGGAGGATAATTTATATAGAATCATTGGAGTTTTTGATGGTAAAGTAAAATTAATAAAATGGGATTATGCGAATGGCAATTTGCTGGGAACAAATGGTGATTATGCAAGCTCTAGTTCAACGGATGGGTATTTACAATATGATGGATTTCAAACAACAATATACAATTATTATTGGAACAATAAATTAGAAACTGCAACAAATACATGGAGTTTAAGTGAATTAAATACCATTAATTTAAATACAAATTTTTTAAATAATATAGGAACCACTTGGGCAAATAAAATCGCAACAACAACATGGAAAGTCGGAGGAAATACTGAAGCAAATATAAAAGATGTTTTGCCTGCTACAACTTATCTAAATGAAATAACAAATCCAGTAATAACAAATACAACTGACAATGCAACAACATATAGTGCAAAAATAGGTTTAATGTATGTAAGTGATTATGGATTTTCGGCTGGACCAAGTGCATGGACATATAATATGAATGTTTATTCTTCACGTATTATTTCTAGTGTAAATTGGATGCGTTCAAGAATTAATGAGTGGTCTATTACACGTTATTCAGATTCAGATGGTTATGCTTGTACTCTACAATCTAATGGCAGTGTATGGGTTCAGGTTGTAAATAATGGTTATGAAATGTTAAGTGGATATAGCATTCGCCCAGTTTTCTTTTTAAACCCTTCCGTAATATATGCTTCAGGAATTGGAACACAATCTGACCCAATCCGCTTATCATAGAAAAAGTATTATCAGGGATTATCGATAAACAAGAATTGTTTGATATTCAAAAGATATACTTGAAAGTAGCATTTGCTACTTTTTCTTTTTTTTGCTATAATTTTGTTAAGTGAGTTGATTGATATGAGATTTAATAACATTTTTGAAGAAGAATATTATTTTCCTTGTGAAGGATTAACTTTAGATGAAGGTAGAGAATTTAGATATCTTATGAATAATACATTTGATTTTTTAGAGGGTGATATTATTCAAATGCAATTAATTAAAAATGGTGAAGTAATTAATGCAAATGGTATGTATGGAAGTAATAGTGGTAATAAGACTTTTGTTGGTGAAATAATAAAAAGTAAAGATGGTTATGTAATTAGAAATACCATAAGTAATTTAGATAATGGAGAAAGTAAACCTATAATAAGTGAAACTATTTTTATATATGAAGAAGATAATATAAAAGTAATAAGTGGGGGAAAATCAAGAGTAATTGAAAAAATAAGTAAAGAAGAATTTTTAAATAGATAATTTTTCATATGTTTTTCACAAATGAAAATTATAATAATTGTTGGGTGGTAAAATGCGTGTTTTAGTAGTAGATGATGAGAAATTAATTAGAGATGTAATTAAAGAATATTTATTGTTAGAAAAAATTGAAGTTGAAGAAGCAAGTAATGGTGAGGAAGCATTAAATAAAGTAAAACAAGAAAACTTTGATATAATAATAATGGATATAATGATGCCTAAGATGGATGGATATACCGCATGTAGAGAGATTAAAAAGATAAAAGATATTCCTTTTATAATGCTTTCTGCACGAGGTGAAGAATATGATAAACTTATTGGCTTTGATTTAGGCATAGATGATTATGTAACTAAGCCATTTAGTCCAAAAGAGTTGGTGGCAAGGATTAAGGCTGTAACTAAAAGAAAAGAAATTGATACTAATATATATGAAATTAAAGGAATAAAACTAGATGATTTAGCTCATGATGTGTATGTAGATGGAAAGAAGATTTATTTGACACCGAAAGAATATGATTTATTAAAATATTTTATAGATAATAAAAATATTGCTTTATCTAGAGAGAATTTACTTTCTCATATCTGGGGTTATGATTTTTATGGTGATGATAGAACTGTTGATACTCATGTTAAGACTTTAAGAAAACATTTAGGTAAATATAAAGATATGATTGTTACAGTTCGTGGAATGGGATACAAGTTTTTATATGAAGAATAAAAAGAAAACTAGTATTCAAGCTAAAACATTGTTTTTTCTTCTTTCCTATAATGTTGTTATTATTATTCTTCTTTGGTTTTGTCAAATAAAAATATTAGATATTTATTATGAAAAAGAACAGATGTTAAATATGAATAATATTGTTTATTCTTTGAAAAGTGTAGAAAGTGATAACTTAATTTCAACTTTGCAAGAAATTGCATATGAAAAAAATGTTTGTATTGTGGTGAGTGATGATATTAACGTTGTTGGCGCGTATAATATGAATATGAATGGTTGTGCTTTAAAAAATAGAAATAGTAAAGTAAAAGAATTAATGTATGGTTTTGTTGAGTCTGATGAGACATTTAAATCTTATAAATTTATTAATGAAGATAAACATGTTGAAGCGTTAATGTATGGTATAAAAGTTGATGGTAAAAATACATTTATATATTCTAATTTAGAAGATATTTCTGATTTTACAATTTTAATTAAAAGACAATTGATGTATGTTTGTATATTAGGTATTGTAATAGCTATAATTATGTCTGTGTTTTTATCAAATAAAATAACAGAACCTATTACAAAAATAACTAAAAAAGCTAAAAAGTTAGGAACTGGAGATACTGATGTTTATTTTGAAGATTCTGGTATTAAAGAAATTGATGAATTGAGTGAGGCTTTAACACAAGCTCAAAGTGAAATGCTTAAAACTGATGAATTGCGTCGCGATTTGATGGCAAATGTATCTCATGATTTGAAAACGCCCCTTACAATGATAAAGGCATATGCGGAAATGATTCGGGATATATCTTATAAAGATCAAGATAAAATGAACGAACACTTAAGTATTATTGTGGATGAAACGGATAGGTTAACAGTTTTAGTTAATGATATACTTGATTTATCTAGAATGCAATCTAATGCCGATTCCCTAAGTATTGAAAAATTTGATTTAGCTGATGATATAAAAACTATTGTAAATCGATATCAAATAATAAAAGAAACAGAAAAATATATAATTAATTTAGATATGCCTAATTCAATAATGATAAAGGCTGATAAAAAGAAACTAAATCAAGTAATTTATAATTTAATTAACAATGCTATTAATTATACTGGTGATGATAAAACTGTAACAGTAAGAGTAACAAAACATAAAAAGTATTATTTAGTGGAAATTAGTGATACTGGTAAAGGTATTAAGGAAAGTGAAATTCCATATATTTGGAACAAATATTATAAAAATGACAAGAATCATCAAAGGAATGTTGTATCAACAGGGTTAGGTCTTTCTATTGTAAAAGAAATTCTTGAACTTCATGATTATGAATATGGTGTTAAGAGTGTATTAAAAAAAGGTACTACTTTCTATTTTAAAATCAAAATATAAAAATTTCATTATTTCAACATAAATATTTCATAATTCTTTGTTATTATTATATTGTAACAAAGGAGGGATGTTATATAAGATAAAAATTTTAGGTTTATAAAAATATAAACTATACACAATTAACATATAAACTCAAAACTCACACTTTTTAAAAAGAGTCTTTCGACTCTTTTTTTGATGGAGGATTAATTATCTAGGAAAACTCCCCAGCCATTAACAACAGTTCTTCCTTTGGGTATTGGAATACCTAAAGCATTTTTGGGTGAATTTAAAAGTTCTTTATTTACAACTAACTGTGTACTTGCACCACCATCTAGGTTGGCTGCAGTTGTTGCTCCATATTTTTCTAAAACATCGATTCCTTCATTAAAAGTAATACCTGCATATGATGCTCCATCAGTAACTAGGAATAATATTATGCCATCATCTCTTTGGGCTATCATATTTCTAGCTGCTCTCGTAGGTTTTAAATTTGTTTGCCTTTTTCCATTAATAATTAAAAATGGACCAAATTCTAAACCATCACGCATTCCCATTTCAATAGCCTTTTCTCCAGTTGTATGTACAAGCATAAGTTTATTATCGTTACTCATGCCAATAATATCTGATTCTCTATTGTGGGATTTATATATAACTTTATTATCTTCAATAATATAACCAAATGGAATGTCTTTGCTAACTTTACCATCATCGTAAAAGCCTCCGCCATTAACTCCAATTGTTGCTCCGTATCTTTTAGTCATATCTAAAATGTTTTCTTTACCATCATTGTTTGGGGTTTTAAATGCTTTGCTTTTCATAATATGAACAGTGCTTGGGTCATATACAACTACTAACCAACCTTTATTATTTGCCACATTAATATTTATTATCTTATAGTTATTGTTATTTCCACGATTTTGTATTTCAGCTTCATACCTATTATCATATTTTTTGTCGTCTGTTGTGTTGATAATTAAATTATTGTTAAATTTTAATGATTTGTAGTCAGTATTCTTTTCAGAAATATTATTTTGAAATCTTTTTTTTATCATAAAATCTTCAATATCATTTTGAAAAATAATTGTTGTTAGAAATAGGGTAGCAACTACTAAATCAATAATAATTATTATTTTGTTTTTTTTCATTTTGCACCTTCTTTATATACATATATATTATCTTCTTTTATAAAGTTTTTAACTTTATCTTTTGATAATAAAATTGTATATCTTGTATTATGAGTTGTTTTTGTATCTCCATAAATAATGGGATTATCGTAAATTAAATTGAAATTATTAATTTTGTTTGGTAAATAATAATTAGTTATATCATTATTTATTTTTATATCTAAGATATTTGGTATACCAATTTTTCTTGTTTCTTTTTCTTTTAATAAATCATCTTTTTTATTGTTGTAGGTTCCTTTATAAATAGTTAAATTATTTAATAAGTTATTGTAATTTATTTTTTCATATAATTCGTTATTTAAGTAATCTAATACTTTTTCGCGATTTAGGTTATCAATTGTTTTTAAACTCATTAATTTAATGTCATTTATAAAATCATAAACTACATAAGTATCATTGTTTATTTTTATTATGCTTCCTAATCCGAATGGTTCATCATCAATTTTGTATGGATTATCTTTGTTTCCGTTTCCATCCTTATATGTTGTATTTGCTTTTAAAGTTATAACTGGTCTAATTTCATAAAAATTATTTTCATTTGATTTACTAATACTATCGCCATTTGTATGATTATCATTATTATATAACCACATTATCTCTTTATCTTTTGTGATAAATGTTTTTTCTTCGTAAAATGAATTTAGATAATCATAGGTACTTAATAAACTTATATATGAATCGTTGTTAGTTTTATTACACGTTATTTCGTTGTCGTTCATTTCATCCATACATATTTTGTTTTTAGTTAAATAATCTGTGTTTAAATTGTTAGTTAAATTTTCAAAAAACACATTTATTAAATTTTTAGGCAACATATTTATATAGTCATCTAATATTAAAGTTATTGAACTATCATTATTTATTTTTACAATTCTCCATAAAAGATTATTATATAAAATATAGTTATTGTTTATTTCTCCTTTAAATATATATGAACTGTTTTCTTTATTTAAACCATTTTTGTTAGTTATTTCATTGTCTTTTATAATATATTCTGATAATAAATTTATATTTTTGGTTTTATTATAAATTCTAAACAAATTAAATATTAATAATGTAGTTAATATAATTAATATTATACAAAATAAGGTAAATAAAAAACCATTTTTCTTCTTCATCAAATCACAACCTTTAAAGCTATATTCATAATATCACAATAATTTAGCATACGCAAGTAACTATATATTTGCAAATCATAAAATTTGCATTATAATATTTGTGTGAGGTAGTTTATGAAAAAAATAATAAGGATTATATTAATTATATTAATTTGTTTAGCTAGTGGTTTCTTTTTTATTAAATATAAATTCAATAATGAAAATACATTTATGGAACAAACTTTGAATGCTTTTAAAGATGAAGAAAAATTAAAAAAACAAAAATATTTACAATGTATGAATGAACCTTTTAAAGATACTGTTATTGATGAAAAATTTGCAGATATTTCTAATAACTATGCTAAAAGTGGGGTAGCTATTTATTTTAAAGATTTAAATAATGATTATGAGTTAAAGGTTAATGAAAATAAAATATATTATTCTGCAAGTACATCAAAAGTATTCGTAGTAATTTATTTGTTAGAAAAGTATAGAAATAATGAATTAGATTTAGAAACTAAATTAGTATATAAACCAAGTGATGCAATGCAAGGAAGTATTGGAATGAAGCAACATAAGTATTATGATGAAGTATCTTTAAGTGAAATGATAAAATACATGTTAGTTTATAGTGATAATACAGCGTATTTTATGTTGATAAAATATATAGGGTTAGATAATTTGAAAATGTATTTTGAAGAGTATAATTTAGTTATGGAATCTTATGATCCTTTTATAAGAAATTATACTGCGGATTTAGCCATTAAATCTTTAGACAGATTATATAAATTGCTTCAGGTTGATGATGATTATACAAAGTTAATTAAAGAATCTATGAATAATAGAAATATGAATTATTTAAATTTTGATGAAAAAGTTTTTTTACATAAATATGGTTATTATGATGTAAGTTATCATGATATAGGAATTTATGATGATACAAATTATCCTTATTTGATTGCTATTTTAACTTTGTATGGAAACAATAATTATGATGTGAAAGTTAAAGAAATAAGTAAAAAAATATTTGAAATATATAATGAGAATTTAGATTTAAAAGAAGAACATTGCCAAAATCTAATATAAAAAAAACTAATGAGATATTAGTTTTTTCAAATTTTTGACAAATAAGTAAACATTATACTTATTTGTCAACAGTCTGAGAAGAGTTAAATTAAAACTCTTCTTTTTATCTAAAGTAAATAAATATAAATATTGCTAGTAATAAACAATATATTGAAAACTTCCAAAGTTTTCCTTTTTTTACCCAATTGCTTAACCATTTGTATGAAAAATAAGTAACTATGCCTGCAGCTAACATACCTAGTAAGTAAGGAACTAATAAAGTATTTAGTTCAGCTGTGTTTGCTAAATCGCTTATACCTAAAAGCATTGTGGCTACACTCACTGGAAAATATAAAATAAATGTGTATTTTAAAGCAGTATCCCTTTTTAGATGACAAAGTAAGCAAGCTACTAATACTGTTCCACTTCTACTTATACCAGGAATTATTGTTATCATTTGAAATAATCCAATGATAATTGCATCTTTAATAGTTATATCATAGTCTCCTTTATCTCCTTTTATATTTCTTACTATAAATAGAGCAAGAGCTGTTATTAAAAAGGCGAATGCTAATCCTTTTAAGGAATAAAGACTTTCTAATTTATCTTTAAATAAGAATCCTACAATTCCAACTGGTATTGTACTTATAACTACTAACCAACAATACTTAAACTTTTCTTTAGTAGTTTTTCTTTTTTCTTTATTAAATATGTAAATGAAAAATGATGATACTAAATCTTTAATATCTTTCCAGAATATAATAAATATTGCTATGAATGAACCAAAGTTGGAAATTATTTCAAAATTTAAGCTATTAAACATTGTTGTGTTAAATAAATTTTTAAATAAAAATATGTGTCCAGAGCTTGATATTGGTAAAGGCTCTGTTAACCCTTGGATAATTCCTAAAATTATATATGTTAATATGTTGTTCATAATGTATCTCCTTGTTAAATTTTATTATTTATCTTTATTTTTAATTACTTTAAATTCTTGTCCAAAAGTTTCTACGGTTGCTGATTCAATAGTAATATTTTCTTTTAATTTCCCTGTTATATCGTTTTCTATTTTTTCAGTATCTTCAATATTTTTAATTATATCCATTCCTTCGATAACTTTACCAAATGCTGCATATTTATTATCTAACGATTGGCTAACCATCTCAGAATTTGCTAAAACGATAAAAAATTGAGAACCTGCACTATCTGGGTCATTTGCTCGTGCCATTGAAATAATGCCAGTTGTATGCTTTAATGTGTTTTTTGTGTAATTATTATCTCGAAATTCTCCTTTAATAGTATATCCAGGGCCACCACTTCCATTGCCATTTGGGTCTCCGCCTTGTAATACAAATCCTGGCACTAAACGATGGAAAGTATTGTTGTCATAAAATCCATTTTCTATTAGTGTAACAAAGTTTGCAACTGTATTCGGAGCATATTTAGGATATAATTCTATTTTAATTGTTCCGTAATCTTTTATTTTCATGGTAACTATAGGATTATCATATGTTTTTTTGTTACATCCAGTTAAAAGAAAAATACTTATTAAAATTAAAAATATTTTTTTCATTTTATCACCATGTTAATTATAACATTTTTTTAATAAATAAACAAGATTTACATATAATTAATTATGAGTATATTAAAAATAGTTTTAGGCTGTGTGTTGATAAGTATTGGCTTGTTTTTTGTAATAATTTATGTAAATTTATTTTATATAGGGTATACTTTCTTTGATTTTGTTTATTTTATTATTAGAAAAGGAATTATTTTGTTTTTTTTAAGTGGATTTTTTTTAATATATAAAGGAAGGGGATAAAATGAATTATTATTATGATGTTTTACTTAACTTTTTAGATACAAATATCTATTTTTATGAATGGGATAGTTTGGATAATATTGAATATTATAAAAGAGTACCTTTGATTCAAGTAAATAGTAAAACATTAAAAGATTTTATTAATAATAATATAGTTGTTGAAAAAGAATTTTTAGATACTATAAAGGATAAAGCTAAGAAAAAAGATAATTGTTCATCTTATATTGCTATATTTGCAGATAAGAATGGAAGCATTGCTTTAGAGTTTGATGAAAATGGCAATTCAATTGCAAGAAGTTTTTTAGGTTTAGAAGATGATTTAAATATATGCGATATATTATATACTATTGATAATTTAAAAGTTAATTATAAAATTAATACTTCTATTGATTATAATGATAATCTTAGAATTGAGGATAAGATTAAATTGATTATTAAAACGGAAGTAAAAAGTTTGTATAAAAAACAAGATTTTACAAAATTAAAATATTTATTTATGGAATGGTTTAATAAAATACCTGTTGATAATGAAGTAATGTATCAATCAATGATAGAAGAATTAAATAATAAAATAGGAGATAAAGAAAAGAAAATATATGATTTAATAAAATTAAGCTATAATAAAGTATAATATAGTAAATACTGGTAATAATAATTGTAGAAAGGACGAATGTATGAAAAAAATAGGTAAATTATTAACTGTGGTAGTAGTGTTATTATCTTTAGTTGGTTGTGGATGTATGAAGAAAACTGCTAAAGGAGCTGTGCAAGATTATTTAAATCAATATAAAAATTTAAGTTCAAATGTAATTAATGATATGGATACTGTTATAAATAATGAAAATTTAACAGATAATCAAAAAGAAAAATATAGGGATATATTAAAAAAACAATATCAAGATTTAAAATATGATGTTGTTTCAGAAAAATATGATGGGGATAATGCTACGGTTGAAGTAAAAATTAAAGTTTATGATTTATATAAGGTCCAAAAGGATGCTAATGATTATTTAACTACTAGTGGTGATGAATTTAAACAAAATGGTGTATTTAGTAATGATTTATTTATGAATTATAAACTGGATAAAATGAAGAAAACTACTGATACAGTTGAGTATAATATTATATTTAATGTAACTAAAGATGATAAAGGTAATTATAAAGTAACTGATTTAAGTAACTCAGATTTAGAAAAAATACACGGTGTTTATAATTACGATAATGATTAAGTAAAATAAAAATTACTAGTAATTAGTAATTTTTATTTTGTTATAAATTCAGGATTGTTTTTATCAACTATTCCAAATGCTACTTCTAAATTTAATTGTTTTTTTAAAATATCTATTAATTCATTTTGTAATTCCTTTATTTTATCTAAATTTTCAGTAAATCCATCAATAGGAATAAAGAGATTCGTTGATTTTTCTGTTATTTTTGAGTTTTCTCCTTGTCTCCATGTCCATCTTCTAGTTTTTACTTCTGTATTTGAAGCATAAATTATTTCTCCTTCTTCGGGATGTTCAATTTCTGTACTTCCAAAAGGAATAAAAATATCATCTTTTGTTGCCTCTCTAATTTCTATGTTTCCATCAATAAAGTTATCTATGTCATGAACTCCAAGAGGTAATTCATATTTTAATGATAAAGCATTTCCTAAATCTACAATTGGATTTATACTAGGAATATCTTTTCCTTTGGATATTCTTGTCATTAATGCTTCGATTGAACACATATATTTATTTGGATTAATACCTAATTTAGTGAATGCATCTCTATATGGAAGAATGCAGGGCTCTTCTTTAATTTTAACATCTTTGAATTTTTCTTTAGAACTTTCCAAATTTTGAGTAAATAGTTTATTTATAAACTCATAGTTTTTAGTGTTATCAAAATTTTTTACTACAATAATACCAAATACAGCGTTTGGAATATTTTGAAAAAAACTATCTTGTACTTTAAATATCATGTTTCATTTCTCCTTAGAATAAAAATATTTTATCACTTTTTATTCAGGTTTTAAAGTATTTTTTGATAACTTTTTTTCTTGTGCTAAAGGTAGTTCATACCCATAGTGATGAGCAATAGTAATTGAATCTTGTATTTTTTCTATTAAAGGTTTATCACTTTCTTCTATGTGTGCAAAATCTTTTACTATTTGAGCTTTTACTTTTTCATCAGGTATTGTATTAAATAGGGGAATTAATTCAATTGCTGATGTGTCTTCAGGATAAAAATCAATGGTCATCAACTTTGTTAAACATTGATAAATATTAAAAAAGTAGTAATTGCCGTTAAATATTTTAATTTCATGTTCTTGAATAAATTTTTTGATAATAGCTATTATTTCTTCTTGTTTTTTTTCATCAACTTTATCAAGCATAAAGTTATCTAATATTATTTTATAAATATGTCTTGGTTTTATTAAATGGTTATTATAAGCATATTCTGTTAATTTAAGTAATTCTCCAGATAAAAGATATATTGCGTACTTATGAATTTTATGAATATTTACGCTATATATTAAAAGAGCATTTATTAAATCTGTTTTTATTAAAGGATTACATTTAGTAAAAAATGTTCCTAATTTATAGGATAGTATTGTGTAAATTATGGTAAGTTCAATATCTTCAGATGGAATATTTTGGAAAAAACTATCTTCTAGTGACATCCATTTTTGATCTGGATATGAGCTAATAACTGCGTTAAACATAATTAGTTTTATATCGTCTTTTCTAACCGGTGTATAATTTTTATTAACATAATTTTGGAGTTTTATTAGATTAAAAGTGAAATTGTTAAAAGATTTTATATTATGCATGATATCTTCTCCTTCTAAAATTATTGGACAAATTAAGTTTAGATAAATATGTTAAACTATCTTGTATTATTTGCTTAGTTGTATTATTATTTTGATCTATTACTAGTAAATCTTCTTTTGTTTTATTAATTAATTCATCGTTATTACTCTTTGTTATATCTAATAATATGCTTAAGGTTTTAAAAGATTGTTTTGAAAATTGTAATTGTTCTTGATTGGCACTTTTCATAAATGATTCTATTTTTTTAAATATTGTTAATAAGGAATCTTCAGGTAAGATGAGAATATAATATACTTTTTCTTGAATTTTATATAAAGATTTTATTAATGCATTGTAAGATTCTTCACTAATTTCAGGAGTTTCTAAATTTCTGCCAAAAATTATTTCAAAAAATTCATGGTAACTAAACGTTCTACTTTTAGTAATTATATTTATAGTACATGTGTAGAGTGGTTCAGATAAAAATATTTTTGTATATTTTACATAATTTAAGGGATTCTTTTTTAAAAGGGTAAGAATGCTTATTAATTCGCCACAGTATTCAGGGTCTTTTGATAAGAAATCAATTCCCATTTTAGTGGCAATAATTGTAAATGCCATCTGTTCATCAATGGAATATACATAATTGATATTATTTTTAAAAAGAAATGCAATTTCTTGCCAATACTCCGGTGTTATATAATTTATAGCTTTTTTAAATTCTTTAATTAATATTGGGTCTATTAGTTCAATATATTCACTTTTTAAAATATCTGTTTCTAATTTTCTTAAAAAAGGATTAAAATATAATAACATAAAACCACCCAACACTTCTTGTTAGATTTATTTTAGCATGAATTAATTTTGATGTAAATTAAAATGTGGTTGATTGTTTGTAAAAATGATTTTTATTTTTTAGTACATATAATAAAAGTTAATTTCATAATCTTTTATAGGGGATTTTAATGAAAAAAATATTACTATTAATTCTGTTTTTAATACCGTTTAAGGTTGATGCAATGAGTGCATCAAGTATGGTGGCGGTTGATTTAGATAATGATTATATTTATTTTGATGTAAATAAAGATGATAAAAGATTGATTGCAAGTATTACAAAAATAATGACAGCGATAGTTACAATAGAAAATATTGATATTGATAAAGAAATAACTGTAGGAAAAGAAGTTTTAAAAGCGTATGGTAGTGCTATATATATTAATGTCGGTGAAAAAATAACAATTAGAGATTTGTTGTATGGACTTATTATGCGAAGTGGTAATGATGCAGCAGTTGTTTTAGCTAAAAATGTTGCAGGTTCTATGGAAGGATTTGCTCATTTAATGAATGAACTGGCAAGTAATATTGGAATGAAAAATAGTAATTTTGTAAATGCACATGGTCTTGAGGAAAATGATGGTAGTGCTAATTATTCTACGGCTTATGATATGGCTTTAATAACAAAATATGCTATGAATAATAAAACTTTTAGAGAAATATTTGGAACAAAAAAACATGTTGCTAAGTCAAGTGATAAAACTTATAGTTGGATAAATAAAAATAAATTATTATGTAACGAAGATTATATTACAGGGGGTAAAACTGGATTTACTAAAAAAGCTAGAAGAACTTTGGTAACAACAGCTTCTAGAAATAATATAAATGTTGTGGTGGTTACATTAAATGATAGTAATGATTTTTTTGATCATAAAAATATGTATGAAGAAATATTTAGAAATTATGAAGCAATTAAAGTTCTCGGTAAAGATAATATTAAGATAAAAGATGAGAAAGTTTATAAAAATGATATATTGTATTTAGATGAAGATATTTATGTTAGTGTAAAAAATAAAAATAAAGATAAAATAGATGTTAATTATAGTTTGTTTGATGAAGGAAAATACGCTTCTGGGGATGTAGTTGGTTATGTGAGTGTTAGTTTAAATGAAAACGTTATTAGAAAAGAAAATATTTATGTTAAAAAAGTAGAGATAAAAAAACATATTAGTTGGTGGACAAAATTTTTGAGGTGGCTAGGATGGTAAGTTATATTTGGTTTTTCTTAATAATTATTGGTATTGTTTATTCTTTTTTAACTGGTAACGTAGCCAATATAAATGAAAGTATTTTAACTAATGGGGCAGAGGCTTTGGAACTTATGTTATCGATATTTCCTGTTATTGTTTTGTGGAGTGGTATTATGAAAATTGCTGAAGATGCAGGTTTACTTGTTAAGTTTGCTAGGTTTTTAGAACCAATCTTATCAAAACTTTTTCCAAGTGTTCCTAAGGACAATCCCGCTTTAGGTTATATTGCTTCTAATATTGCTGCTAATATGATGGGACTTGGAAGTGCTGCAACACCATTTGGATTAAGAGCAATGAGTGAATTACAAAAAATAAATGATAAAAAGGATACTGCTAGTGTACCAATGATTACATTTTTAGTTTTAAATACGGCTGGAGTAACAATTGTGCCTACGACTGTGTTAGCCTTAAGAATATCCTATGCGTCAATTAATCCTTCAGAAATAATTGTACCAGGTGCTATTGCAACATTTTGTTCATGTATTGGTGCAGTGTTAATAGATTATTTTATAAGAAAGCGAGGTAAAAATTGAATACCTTATCTAAAATAGTTATACCGCTTTTTGTTTTTTTTGTAGTTTTTTATGGTTTTATAAAAAAAGTAAATCTATATGATTCTTTCTTAGAAGGTGCTAAGGAAGGATTACACATATCTGTTAATATATTTCCTAATGTTTTAGCTATGGTATTTGCAATTAATATTTTTCTTGATAGTAATTTTGTTTATGAAATATTAAGAGTTTTTGAAGGATTTTTAATGAAAGTTAATATTCCTTTGGATATTCTACCAATGGCTATTTTAAGACCGATATCAGGTACGGCAACTTTAGCTATAATGAATGATATATTTATGAGTTATGGACCTGATTCTTATGCAGGAAGACTTGCAAGTGTCCTTCAAGGGTGTACTGATACTACAATTTATGTTTTAGCTTTGTATTTTGGTTCCATTGGAGTAAAAAAAATAAGGTATTCCTTAGTTGTGGGCTTAATTGCGGACTTAATTGGTATTACAATTGCCTTTATTTTAACAGCAATATTTTTCTAATATTGTTTTAATTTATTTAAAATCGTGTTATAATTTACTTGAAGGAGACCATTATGGAAAGATTACAAAAAGTTATTGCTTCTTTTGGGTATACATCAAGAAGAAAAGCAGAAGATTTGATTAAACATGGCAAAGTGTTAGTAAATGGTAAAGTAATAACTGAACTTGGTACTAAAGTTCTAGCTAATGATATAATAAGTATAGATGGTGTTATTATAAATAAGGATGTAAAACATGAATATTATTTGCTTAATAAACCTAGACAAGTAATAAGTAGTGTGGAAGATAAATTAGGAAGAATAACGGTTAGGGATTTAATAAATACTGAAGCTAGAATATATCCGGTTGGAAGGCTTGATTATGATACAACAGGTTTAATTATTTTAACTAATGATGGAGATTTTGCTAATATGCTTATGCATCCAAGTTATGAAATAGAAAAAACATATGTTGCTAAAATTAATAAGATACTTGATAAAGATGATATAAACAAATTAAAAAAAGGTATTGTTATTGATAATAGAAAAGTTGATATAAAAAGATTTAAAATAAGAAAAAAAGATGTAGAAAAGAATACTTCAATTATAGAACTTACAATTGTGGAAGGAAGAAATCATATTGTTAAAAAAATATTTGAAAGTATGAGAATTGATGTTATTAAATTAAGTAGGGTAAGTTATGCATTTTTAACTTTAGATGGACTTAAATCTGGGGAATATAGGAAGCTTAGTATTAAAGAAATTAAAAGATTATATGCATTAAAAAAATGTTAAGTTTAGATACTTAGCATTTTAATTTTCTTTTTTGATTTCGATAGCTGCAGTTGGACATGAGTTTATAGCATTTTCTAGGTCTTTGCTATCTAAATTATCACTATTTGTAGCTTGTGATAGACCATCAATTATTTCAAAATGTTCTGGGTCAATGGCAGCACACATACCACATCCAATGCAGTTTTCATTAACATTTAGTTTTTCCATTATTCCCTCCTTATTTTATTATAGGGGATAGATTATAAAAAATCAATTATTTATGCTTTAAAAAAATACTTAAATATGTTATTATGAGTATAGAGGTTTTGAAGATGGAAACAAGAATTGATAAATTTAATGAATCTAAAAGAATGTCAAGGGTAGCGAAAAATATTGATTTATATAAAGAAATAAACGATACTGAACTTGATAATTTTAATGTGCGTAGTAATGCCACAGTTATTGGAAATCAAGACAAGGAAATAGATGTTGAACAAATCAAAAAAATTCTTGATAAAAGATATAATAGTGCTCCACGTAGAAGAAGTATTAGAATAGAACCTCAAGAAGAAGTAAGTAAAATAAGTGTAGATGATACGAAAGAATATGATCTTACTAAGGTTCTAGAAAAAGCTAAAGATGAAAAAGTAGAAACATATGAAGAAAATAGGGCTAAGAAGTTAAGAAATACGCAATATGATATATTAAATAATTTGAATTTAGATGCAAGTGATGAAGAAGTAAAAGAAGAAAAGAAAATAGATCCAGAAGAAAATTTAATGAATTTAATAAATACAATTACAATTAATGAAGCTAAAAAACAAGAAAGTAAGAATGATGATGTTGATCCTTTGGATATCTTAACTGATTTAAAAGGAGAAGATGATACACAGGTATATGATAGTGTTACCACTGTAACTAAGATTACAGAAATTAAAGAAAAAGAGAAAGAAAAAATAGATAATAATAAAGATAATAATATTGATAATTCTTTTTATACAGATAGTTTGTTTAAGAAAAAAGATTTTGAAGAAGATAGTAATGATTTTGTAGATGAAGATAAATTAAGTATAGGAATAAAAATATTAATTGCTTTAGTTATAATAGTATTTGTGGTGGGGTTAATTTTATTTATAAAATCTGTTATATAATCATATTATTTAATATGAAAAGGTTTAGAAGAAGAAAAAATAGTAAAATATCAAAGTTTTATTTGTGGGTAGTAACTTTGATATTTTTTTTTACAAGTATATTTTTTAATTTATATAGTAAAACAGCAAGCAATAATTTAATTGATGTTGCTTTTATTAAATTGAATGAGTTTATGGATAGTTTTTTAAGTAATAATATAAATTATGATTTATTAAAAGATGATGTAATGAAAGATATAATAGTAATTAATAAAAATAAAGAAGGGGAAATACTTTATGTTTCATATGATATGGATCAAGCATATTTTGCTTTAGAGGTTGTTACCCAAGAGCTTGAGAGTGCAATAAATGAGTTAGAAAATGGAAATAATGTAAATAATAGTAAAAATATAGTTGGAGGAAAAAAAGGAATTGCTTTAAAAATGCCAATGTTTGTAAATAGTAGTAATATGTTTTTAGCTAATCTTGGACCTAGTGTTTATGTTCCCGTTAATTTTGTTGGATCTGTTTTAACTAATATTAAAACTAAGATAACTGATTATGGAATTAATAATGCATTAGTGGAAATATATGTAACTGTGGTACTTCAAACTGATTTAATTAGTCCGGTGGTGGAAAAAGAAAGTAAAATAGATTATGATGTTTTAATTGCATCAGCTGTTATAAATGGTAGAGTTCCAGAGATTTATGGTGGGTTAATTCAAAGTAAAAGTAATAGTTTATCTATTCCCATTGAATAATTTTTGTGTTATAATCTATTATAGGGTGAAGAATAGTGGATAAAGTATTTATTAATAATGCATTTACTAAAGCTATTGATGACTATTTGAAAAGTTCAGACAATGTCCAAGGAGTTATGTATAACTCTTTCTTAGTAGTGGTTATTAGAATGCTTGTGGCTATTTATAGTGAGCTAGATATAATAAATCCGAAGATTATAGATGATGAAGATTTACTTAAAGAAAATTTAGCTAAGTTTGGTTATGATAAATCAGATGTATTAGTATTTCTATCTAATATACAATTGTTTTTGGATTTTGAAAATGAAAATGATAAGAGAAAAGTTAAGAAAAAGAATCCTTATTTTATTCTAATTCAAAAAGAATTAGTGGATATGTTGATAAAAAAGAAACTTAATTTTTATTTAACTGAAGCAGAAGTAAGAGAATTTTATGATTTATTATATACACCATATTCAAAAAATCCGTTAAGGGTATCATATAATTTCTTACAAGCAAGTGATGTTATGGAAGTAGATAAATATTTTAAAGTACAGATGAAAAATAATGTTAAAGTTATATTACCTAAAGAAAAACACTTACTTAATGCTAAAGCTTATGAAATATTAAATTATAGTTTTGACAATATAAAAAATTTAGAAAGTAGTGAAGTTGATAAAATTAATTCACAAGTATATGATTATTTTAAAATTAGAGAGAATGCTATAAATAAAGAATATTTGTTGGAAAAAGCGATTGAAGCAATAGAAAGAGAAAATAATAAAGTTACTAGTGGCAATGGTTATGTTGATATATTATTAGTTCTTAGTGTCATTTGTACAGTATTGATGCTGCTTGGAATAGTATTGTTTATTTTAGTGTAGGGAGGGTTTATGGAAGTAATAATTGATAATAAAACATATGAAGTAATAAAAAATGTAAAAGATGCATTAGATGTTGAAGATTTAGAAGGTAAAATTACGGATTATTATGATAACTTTGATTATATTTTAGGAGATTACGCATATGGTAAAGTAAGACTTAAAGGGTTTAATGACAAAGAAAATAAGAATTTTAAACCAGTTAATGATATAAATAAAGTGGATGAATATATTGAAAACTGTTGTGCATACGGTTGTAAATATTTTATATTGAAAATTAAAAAATAATTTGTTATAATTTAAGAAGAATAGAAGAAGGGATTGATAATATGGAAAGATTAAAAATAAATACAGTGTCTGGGAATAGTTTGGAGAAACCAATTGTTACTGCTTTTAAAAGTAATGGTGGAGAATATGTAGTATTAGATAATGAAATGAATGGCACAATGGGATTACCAATTATTTTAGTTACTAAATTAATTAATAATACTTTAACAATTGTTCCGGATAGTGAATGGAATGCTGTTAAAGAAGCCTTAAGATTAATTATTTCAGGCAGTCAAACTGATTATATTATTTTAGGAAATGTAATTAATGCTGAAGATATGTTCTTTAAGCAATTAACTCTTCCGGTTGCATCATTTGAAGCTTTAAAAAATAATTATAAACCAGTTGGTAGTGTTAATAATCCAGTAGAACCACAAGTTCAAATGGAATCGCAACCTGTTATGGAAAATGTAATGCCTGAGTCTCAAGTTATGACAAATATAAATCCAGTGCATATAGAAACACCAATTATGGAAAGTCAAGCTACTAGTCCAGTGGAAATGCCTCATCCAATGCCTGAAGTTAATGTTGCACCTGAAGCACCAATTATGCCAAGTGCACCAGTTCAAAGTCAAAGTGTTGCAGAAGTAGCACCATATACTGAAACAGTAACTCCAATGCCAAGTGTTGAACCTATTCCCGAAGAACATGAAGAAGTTCCAGTTGATTTTACTGCTGATAAAGAAGCTTTCTTAAAAGCTTGTGAAAATATGTTTGATGCATTGGTTGCTAAATTTAGTAATAAGTAATAAGAAATAGACATAAAAGTCTATTTTTTTAATATTATGTAATATGAAAGAAACATTAGAATATTATTATAATTTAAATATAGATAACTTAGAAGAACTTGATGGAAAATATCATTTTAAAATAGAAAATCAAGATTTCTTTTTTGTGTTTTATAATCGTGGTCTAGAAGAATTAGAGGATATAATAGAAGTATGTAATGAAATGTTTCTTAAGGGAATAAATGTTCATGAAGTAATAAGAAATAGAAATAATAGTTTTTTAACAAAAGTAAATGAATATAATTATATACTTTTTAGAGTTAATAATTTAAGTGAAGAGTATGATATTTTTGATATGGTTAATATAAGTAATAAATTGATTTTAAATAATAATAAATCTAGTTTATATAGAAATAATTGGGGGAGTTTATGGAGTGATAAAATAGATTTTTTCGAATATCAAGTAAGAGAGTTAGGAATAGAAAAAAATGTTGTTAAAAGTTCGTTTAGTTATTATGTTGGTTTAGCTGAAAATGCCATTAGTTATGTTAATAATGCTGTATTAAAATATGGTGGAGTTAGTAGTGGAAGAATTGTTTTATCTCACAGAAGAGTGTTTTTTCCAAATTATAGATTAAATTATATGAATCCTTTATCATTTGTGTTTGATCTTGAAGTAAGAGATGTTGCAGAATATTTGAAATCGATGTTTTTTAAAAAAGATATAGAATATTGTTTGGATGAATTAAAGAGTTATTTAAGTATTAGAAAATTAAATATATATGAATATCATATGTTTTATGCAAGATTATTATATCCTTCATATTATTTTGATGTTTATGATTCTGTTATGAATAAAAATGTAAATGAAGAAGAGTTAGTTAAGATAGTAAAAAGAAGTAATGATTATGAAAAGTTTTTAAAAATAACATATTTAGAAATATCTAAATATGTTAGGTTAGATAAAATAGATTGGATTATAGAGGGACATTAATTACTCCTTCAAGTTCTGGTATTTGAGCTTGAAAAAAACTTAAAACTCCTTCATTTAGGGTATTATCTTGAAACATGCAGCTTTGACATGCTCCAGTTAAGCGCACATATAGATAGTTATCTTCATATTTTATAAATTCTATATCTCCGCCATCCATGTTTAAATACGGTCTTAATTCGTCGACCATTTTTTTGATTTTATCTATAAGTTCGTTTTTATCCATATTCTTTCACCTAGAAATATTATAATCTTAAATGGTTGTTAAGTCTAGTGTTTTTTGTTATACTAAATGTGTAAGAAGGTGTAGTATGCTGAATGTTGGAGATATCGTTCTTGCTAAAGTAACTGGAATATCTGATTTTGGATTTTTTGTTAGTATTGGGAATTTTAAAGGATTATGTCATATATCAGAAATATCTAATAATTTTGTAGAAGATATAAAAAAATTTGTTTCAGTTGGTGATGAAATATATGTTTTAATTTTGGATATAGATGATGAAAGTAAGAAAGTTAAGGTTTCTATAAAAGATATTTATTATTTGAGTCATGATGATGAAAATAGAATAAAAGAAACAAGACGAGGTTTTTTACCTTTAAAAGAAATGTTACCTATATGGATAAAAGAAAAAATGATGGAGTATGAAAATAAAGAAAAGGGGTGTTAATCCCTTTTTTTGCTATTAATACATAAAAAAAGATTCTTGAATATTCAAGAGTCTTATAAATTCAAACTGGCGCCCGATGTAGGACTCGAACCTACGACCTAACGGTTAACAGCCGTGCGCTCTACCGACTGAGCTAATCGGGCGTTTAAAAGCCTATCACAGGCTTGTTTTGATTTTCATGGTGGCTCCAGCGGGAATTGAACCAGCGACACAAGGATTTTCAGTCCTCTGCTCTACCGACTGAGCTATGGAGCCATAATGGCGGTTCGTACGGGATTTGAACCCGTGATCTCTTGCGTGACAGGCAAGCGTGATAGGCCTCTACACTAACGAACCATGGTTGCGGGAGAAGGATTTGAACCTACGACCTTCGGGTTATGAGCCCGACGAGCTACCAGACTGCTACCATCCCGCGATAACTAATATTATTTAAATTGGCGGAGGAAAAGGGATTCGAACCCCTGCGCCGCTTTCACGACCTGTCGGTTTTCAAGACCGATCCCTTCAACCGGACTTGGGTATTCCTCCATGCATTTTCTGAATGCATTTTGATTATAACAAATTAAAACCTATATTGTCAACTATATTTTATGAAAAAATTAATGAAATTTTACAAAAGTACTTGAAATTGATAAAATTTTATATTATACTTAAGAAGTCTTATTCATTAAGACAGTGCCTTGCCCAAGTGGCGGAATAGGTAGACGCACAGGACTTAGGGCCTCTTACTAGTTAATTGGAAGGCCTTGAGCACTAATCTGAGAAATCGATTATGTGAATTTGCTCAAATTCGGGGAAACCTTACAGATAACGCTGATGGCAATCCCGAGCCAAGATTTGCGGAGGGGATTTTGAAATTAAAATATTCTAAAAGTGAAATTACTAATGTAGTTAAAAACTCTAGAAGTAAACGTGAATGTTTGTCGAAATTAGGTTTAACTCCATATGGTGGTAATTATCGAGTGCTTGATAAATATATTGATTTATATCAAGTGGGTACTAAACACTTTTTAGGTCAGGGTTGGAATGTTAATCATTCTCCTGCAGATGTAAAACCTATAGAAAAATATTTTAATAATGAAATTCCTATAACAAGTTATAAACTTAAATGCAGATTAATCAAGGAAAAATTGAAACCTTTAAAATGTGAAGTTTGTGGCTTAGAAAAATGGAATGGTGTTAATATTCCTTTGGAGTTACATCATGTAAATGGAAATAACAAAGATAATTCTTTTGACAATTTAAAATTGTTATGTCCTAATTGTCATGCGTTGACAAATAATTATAGAAATCGCAAATAAGGTGTAGAGACTTAACGGGCAATACCTAAGTCATATTGATAAGGTAAAGAGAAAGTCCAGACTACAAACAAATTATGTTTGGTAACGAAAGTTATAGTGGTACGAAAATCCTGCGGGTGTTAAAGCCCGTGCCGGTTCAAGTCCGGCCTTGGGCACCAATTTGATAATTACTCGAGCTTTTTGGCTCGAGTTTTTATATTTGTGTTTTTTTCTTTTCGTATTTATGATAATATTATTATAAGGTGAGAATATGAAATTAGAAAAATTAAGAAAATATCAAAAAGAAATATTTGACTTGCAACATTGTATCAATGTTATTGGGTGGGATTTGAGAATATCAACACCTAGAGATGAAAAAGAAGAAGTTGTAGCCCTTATAAGTGGTTTAGAAGATAAATTGTTTAAATTGCAAACAAATAATGATTATGAAATTTTGTTAAAAGGTGCAATAGAAAGTGATGAGTTTAAAGAATTATCTTTAAGTGAACAAAGATATATAAATAATTTGTTAAAAAATTATTATAAAAAGGTTAATGTTCCAAATGATTTTTATATTGAATATACAGAATTTCTACATAAAAGTACTATAGTTTGGGAAGAAGCAAAAAAGAATAATGATTATAATATTTTTAAACCGTATTTAGAAAAAGTAATTGAATTAACAAAAAAATATTATAGTTATATAAATTTTAATGGAGATTTATATGATGTAATGCTAAATGAATATGAAGCTGGGCTAACAAGTGATGACATAGATAAATTGTTTAGTGAGTTAAAAGAAAAGATTTTGCCAATAATACCTAAAGAAGGAGGATTAACAAGTTTTATTAAGATAAATGCTAGTGAAAGCGATGTAATGAAATGTGCTGAGTTTTTGTTGGATTATATAGGCTTTGACATGAACAAAGGTAAACTAGGATTTTATCCGCATGGATTTACAGAAAAAATTGGTAATAATGATGTTAGAATTGCTTTTAAAAAAACTGATAATGCTTTAGATTTTGTGAGCACGATAATACATGAAGGTGGGCATGGAATCTTAGAACAAAATGTAAATAGTAATTTAACTAAATATGAATGTATGACTTGTGAGGGAATAAATGCTTTACATGAAAGTCAATCGAGATTTTTTGAAAATATGCTCGGAAGAAATATTAATTTTTGGATTCCAATTTATGATAAAGTTAAAGAAATGTTAGGGTTAGATGTAGATATAAACGAATTTGTTAAAGGCTTAAATAGTCCCGTTGCAAGTTTAGTTAGAACTGAAGCTGATGAACTTACATATTGTATGCATATAATTTTAAGGTATGAAATAGAAAGAGATTTATTTAGTGGAAAAATAAATGTTGATGATTTACCTAATGTATGGAATCAAAAAATGAAAGAATATTTAGGTGTTGAAGTAATAAACGATAAAGATGGTGTAATGCAAGATGTTCATTGGGCTGAAGGCGATTTTGGATATTTTCCATCATATTTGATTGGATCTATTTTTGATGGAATGTTTTTGGAAATAATTGAAAATGACTTGGGAAGTATTGATGAAATATTAAAAAGTGGAAATATTAAAGTAATAACTAAGTATTTAATTGAAAATATTTATGTAAATGGTGCAGCTTTTACAGGTAGAGAAGTTTTAGAAAAACTTGGTAGAAGTAATTTAAGTGTAGTGCCTTTAGTGAATTATTTTTACAAAAAATATGGAAATAAGAATTACTAACAAAATATTGTTTGTAAGATTTTTATATGGTATACTTTTAAAGTGAGAAGTATGAAAAGTCGTGAGAATGTTTATTATTTATTTTGGATATTTATTATTGGTTGTGTTGTAGGTTGGTGTATAGAGGGTGTTTTTTCATTAATTAAATGGAAAGAATTTATTAATCATTCTGCAGTTGTTATTGGACCTTTTAACGCAGCATATGGTCTTGGAGCCTTAGTTTTAACTGCTCTTTTATTTAAATTTAAAGATGATAAAATTTGGAAGATATTTTTAATAGGCTTTATTGGAGGCTCTATCTTAGAATATATAATGAGTTTAGGTATGGAATTGGTGTTAGGATTTACTGCTTGGGATTATTCGAGGAAACCCTTTAATATAAATGGAAGAATTTGTGTTAGATATTCATTATTTTGGGGGGCTTTAGGGATTGTTTGGATTAAATACATTTATCCTTGGTTAATAAAGTTTATAGATAAAATTGATTATGATGTTGGTGAGAAATTAGCCATTTGGTTAAGTGTATTTTTATTATTTGATGGAATACTTACTGGGGTAGCAATTAATAGAGCAAGACAAAAAGAAAAAGGTGTTGAAGCAAAATATAAATATGAAGAAATACTTGATAAAACTTTTAATAAAGAATATTTGAAGAATATGTATAATGATAGCTGGAGTGATTAGATGAAAATTGTTGTATTTACATGTAGTACAGGTGGAGGACATAATAGTTGTGCTAAATATATTGCTAAAGAATTTAACGATGACGGCATTAAATGTGATGTAAAAGATTATATGGAGCTAGCAGGTGAAAAGGCTAGTAAGATGGCTGAAAAACTATATTTAGATTCTACGAAAGGTAAAGGAAATATATTTAAAACAGTTTATAAATTGGGAGAGCTTTATAATAAATCAGGAATAAAAAGCCCAGTTTATGGTTTTAATAAATTAATTGTAAAAAAACTTGATGAATTTTTAGTTAGTAATGGTTATGATTTGGCTATCGGTACTCATGTTTTTCCCTGTTTAGCTTTGACTGCTTTAAAGAAAAAGAAAGATATTAAATTTATTAATGTTGCTACTGATTATGAATGTATTCCTTTTTGGAATGAAACTAATCCAGATTTATTTGTTATTCCAAGTGAAAAACTTATATCTAAATTTGTAGAAAAGGGTATAAAAAAAGACATATTGTTACCAATTGGTATACCTGTTGCATCAAGTTTTTTTGATATTAATAAAGATATTGATTTGCCACATGATAAAAAAAGAGTGTTGTTAACATCTGGAAGTATGGGTTTTGGAGAAATGAAAGAGTGTGTAGATGCAATACTTGATAATATTGATTGTTATTTAATCGTAGTTTGTGGAAGTAATAAAGAATTAAAAAATGAACTTGATAAAATTAATAATGATAAATTATATGTATTGGGATTTATTAATAATATGAATCAATATATGAAAAGTAGTGACGTTATTATTGCTAAACCTGGTGGACTTACATCAACTGAAATAACTATGATGAGAAAACCATTTGTTATAATGATGCCTATTCCTGGAGTAGAAAACTATAATGCTAAGTTTTTTAGTGATAATGGTATGGGATTATATGCTAGTGATGTAAATGAAGTGGTTTTATGTACTAAAAGAATACTAGAAAATAAAGAATTAGAAAGTAATATGATTGAAAATCAAAAAAAATACATAAATGATAAATCTGCGAGTGATTTAGTTCAATATGTAAAAAAATGGATGTGATAAATAATGGATGAAGTATTAAATGAGTTAGGTTTGCCAAATGAAGTTGGTTTTGAAATATCCAAAAATACAATTAGGTCCTTATTAACTTCAGAAAGTTATGAACGATTAATAGATGTTGTTAAAAGTAAATTTAATAAAGCAACATCTAATATTGGTCTTGATGAATCTCTTAATTTGGCAATTCTAATGGATTTTACTATTAAATTTAAAGGTGGACGAAAAAATATTGCTGTAGATGAGTTTTCTATTATTAAATCTATTTATGACTATTTTAATACTGAATATATTTATCAAAACGACGTTCATTTTGGATTACTTGATAATAATCAATATTTAAATGAAGAAATAAAGAAATTACAGGATTTTTTAAGAGAAAGGATTAGAGAACTTAGAAATATTACTAATGTAAATCAATTAAAAAGTATTTCCAAATCGTTGTATGACAGTTATATGATGGCATATAATGATAAAGTTGTTGATGGTAATTTTACTTTATTTGAATGGAATATTTTTTTTCAAAAAGAAATTAATTTAGATATTGAAAGATTTCAAAGATTAAAAACATGGATGGAAAGTTTTATTAAAGAATTAACTAGTCCATTGCCATTTTCTTTGTTTTCCAATATTAATAAGGATAAAACCAAGCTTTTTTTGTCAGCTCAATTTTTATTATTGGCAATATTATTAACTGAACCAAATCGTAGTATTCTTATTAAAAATTCCATTGAATTAATTAAATCTATTGAAGATAAAAATGTAAATCTTTCTAATATTTTTCTTTGGCAATGTGAAGATTTATGTAATGTAAATACTTTACAACGTGTGGAATATAAAAAATTGAATTTGCAAATGCCTTTAGAATTAATTAATCTATATTTAAAACAAGAAGATATAAAAAAGACTGTTGATGTTTTGTTAAGTTATTCTAATCAAGACTTTAAAAACGATGATTTAAGTAATGTTTATAATAAATTGAATGAACTAATTCAAGGAGCCTTAAATGAAGCAATTAAAATTGGACTTAAGGATGTTAATTTAAATGATTTAAAACAAGATGCATTAAAAGAATTAGGTGATACTTTAGATAATGATAAGAAACAATTGAAATTAAAATCTTATATTGATAGAATTGATATGTTTTTACATTATTTAAAACCTTATAAAGTTCAAACTGGTTCTGGTAAATTTAAAAATTTTCATGTGTTTTATTATGAAAATGGAATGGTTGTTTTGGATAAGCTAAATGGGGAATATGGGTCGTTATATATAATGCCCATTATGATTTATTTATCTATTTTAAAAAATGAGAATATAAAAAACTTATATGAAGTTAGAAATATTTTAGGAGTAAGGTCTGTTAGTCATAGAAAGAATAATTGGCAAATTGAGGTTAAAAATTTGATTGATAGTCATAAAATTACGATGGAAGAAATAGAATTTTTAGAAAAAGCTTCAGAAGTATCTTTGCCTGTTAATGATGAACAATTGCAAAGTTTAAAAAAACAATATAAAGATAATGATTTTTTACAAACGGAAATTAAACGAAAAGAAATTGAAAGAAAAAAACGATTTGAAGAAATTGATGAAGAAATAAAAAGGAGTAAGGCTTCAGAATGTAGTAAAGATTTATTAGATGATGAAGAAGAACAAATAATTGAAGAGGTTGATGAACCTAATGATTTTTTAGTAATTAATGATTCTTCAATTCAATCTAAAGTAACAAGGAATCCGAAAGTTTCGTTATTTACTAAGTTAAGAACAAAAGATGATCAAGGAATGATGCATTGTGATTTATGTGGTGAATTTGTAAGTTTTGATACTAGAAATTTTGAGGCACATCATATAATACCTTTGGCAAATAATGGCGTAGATAATGTTTATAATACTGTTTGTTTATGTGGAAATTGTCATAATAGAATACATAGTAAGGTTCCTCCGACAATGTTTGAAATAGGTTGGATGTTACAAAGGGTCAGAGAAAGAGTTATTAAAACAACACCTTTTTATTTACAAAATTTTGATAGATTGTTTAATCCTAATTATAATTTTTTATATGGTAGTATAGATAATTATGATGAAGAAATGAGATATTATGAAAATAATAAAGAAAATGAAGATAGAAATTTTCTAGTAGAATGGAATAGTAAAAAATAATTTTATTTTATAATTTTTAATGGTATAATGATTAAGTAAGGTGATTTAAATGAATAATGAAAAAGTAAGTATGTTAGAAAGATATGGCGTTGATTTAACAACTAAAGAATATATAACTGATCCAGCGATTGCAAGAGATGAAGAGATAAAACAAATAATTTTAGCTTTATTAACACCTGAAAAAAGTGCATTACTTGTTGGTAAGCCTGGTATTGGGAAAACCGCGATAGTGGAAGGGCTTGCATATAGAATTCAAAAAGGATTAGTTCCTGATGCTTTAAAAAATTATTCTTTGATTAAGGTAAACATAACAAGTTTAATCGGTGAAACGATGAGTGAAGGACAGATTGAAAATAGAATTGATTTGTTAGTTAGAGAATTAAATGATAGACTTAATACGATTATATTTATAGATGAAACTCATTTACTTGTGAATAAATCTGGGGGTATGGATTTTGCAAATATGTTAAAAGCAGGATTGGATAGAGGCCAAATTAAAATGATTGGTGCAACTACTACAGAAGAATATGAGCAATATATTTTAAGAGATAGAGCTTTTCTTCGTAGATTTCAAAAAATTGATGTTTTAGAAGCTGATAAACCAACAGTTGTAAAAATCTTAATGGGAACTTTACCTAAGCTTGAATATCAAATTGGGGTAAAAGTTAATTATCAACCATTTATAACAGAAAAAATAATGGCTTTTATCGTAGAAATGACTGATGAATATAAAAGAGTTTATGAAATTGCAAGTAGATATCCTGATATTTGTTTGACAATAGTTGCCAATGCTTTTACATTTGCTTTATATGATAATAGAAAAATTGTGTCAATAATAGATTTTTATAGAGCTATTAAAAATTCAAAAAATATTTATGATGATGTAAAAGTTAAAGAAATAGCTAATTTTAAGACAACTTTTAAAGATTTGTTTGAGGCTGAAGGAATTGATATAAATACATTAGACTAGTTGGAAGTGAAAAAATCTTTCCATGGGTCTTTTTTCTTTAGTCTTTTAATTGCTTTATATATTGTTATTTCATTAGGTTTAATTTTGTCAAGTTCATTCCATGCTATAGGCATTGATACCGGAGCATTTTTTCTTAATCTAACTGAATATGGTGCTACAAAAGTGGCACTTTTTTGGTTTCGTAAATAATCTATAAATATTTTGTTCTTGCGCTTTTCTTTTCTATTGTTAGTTGTAAATAGTTCTGAATGAGTTTTTTCTATTATATTTGCTATATCTTCAGAGATTTTATAAAATTTTTTCCAAGTTAAATTGTTTTTAAAAGGAATACATATATGATAACCTTTTCCACCACTAGTTTTTAAAAATGATTTTAAATTTAAGTTATCTAATATTTCTTTTAAATATTTTACTCCAAGTCTTAGCTTATCAAGGGAAAGTGATTTATCTGGATCTAAATCAAATACCATCATATTTGGTTTATTTTTATTTGATGCATTGCTTCCCCAGATATGAAATTCATAGCTATTCATTTGAACCTCACTTAATAAGCCAATTTCATCTAATATATAGTAATAATCCTTTTCTTTATCATTCTTAGATGAAATATTAATTTTTTCTAAATATCTTTTTTGATTTTCTAGATGTTTTTTAAAAAAAATTTTGTTATTTATTCCTGATGGAGCTTTCACTACACTTATAATTCTATTTTCTAGATAAGGCATCATATATGGGGCTACTTTTTTATAATAATTAAAGATAACTTTTTTAGTAATATTACCAATTATTTTTTTGTTGGGGCTAGTTAATAATATTTCTTTTTTCTTTTCATTATCTTTAATTTCTTTCATGGTTCTGTTTGTTTTAATACTTCTTTTATATTTGGTTATATCAATGTAGTTTTCATAAAAGTCATCATCTTTAATAAGTAACCAATTATCATCTTTAAAATGAGTAAGAGTCCACATACCTTTAAGCCTTTTGCCATACAGAATTACTTTTATTAAATTTTTTTCATACTTTATAATCTCGTAATATCCTAGATCAAATAACAAGACTGTGCCTGCACCATATTCGCCTTTGGGTATTGTTCCTTCGAAATTTTTATATGAAATAGGGTGGTCTTCAACTTTTATTGCCAATCTTTTGTCTTTAGGATTATAAGATGGTCCTTTTGGTATTGCCCATGAGGACATTGTACCATTATATTCTAATCTAAAATCAAAGTGATCTTTTCTTGCTATATGATGTTGAACACAAAATGTTAATTTTTTGTTATTTTTTAAAATTTTACCAATGGGTTCGCTTGTTATATTAAAGTTTCTTTTGTTATTATATTTAGTTAATTTGTTCATAAATTTCACCATTATTATTTTGGATTTAATTGCTTATTATATACAATACATGTTATATTACCTGTAGGTGGTATTGTGAAGGTATTGAGTATAAAAGAACCTTATGCTAGTTTAATTAAAGATAGGTATAAATGTTATGAAACAAGAAGTTTTAAAACAAATTATCGTGGTGAATTATATATTCATGCTAGTTTAAGTAAATGTAATCAAAGTGATAAATTAAGTAAACTTATTACGCCGATGTATGGTGAAATTATTTGTAAATGCATGTTAGTAGATTGTATTTATATGACTGATGAATTTATTGAAAATCTTAAGAAAAATAATGAAGTGGAATATAAATGTGGATTATATGAAACTGGACGATATGCTTGGGTTTTGGAAAATGTTTTAGCAATCAAACCTATTAAAGCTAAGGGTAAACTGGGAATATGGAATTTTGAATATGAAAAAAGCAAGTAGAAATACTTGCTTTTTGTATCTTTAATGGGGCACAATAAGGGAATCGAACCCTTGCATACCGGAGCCACAATCCGGCGTGTTAACCACTTCACCAATTGCACCATGTCTTTGCATAACCTATCTTATCAAATTTTTTTTATAAAAGCAATACCCTAAATGCAAAAAATATGTTATTATTATATTGTATGGAGATGATTTAAATGAATGATGTTACAAAAGTATTGTGTGAACGAAGAAGTATTAGAAAATTTAAACCAGATCAAATACCTAGTGATGTTTTAAATGAAATATTAAAATGTGGTACTTTTGCACCATCTGGTAAAAATATGCAAAGTGCTAAAATAGTTGTAATTCAAAATAAAAAACTTATATCGGAAATAGCAAAAGTAAATGGTAGTTTTGTAAATAAACCAGGATTAAATCCATTTTATGATGCTCCAACATTAATAATTGTTTTTGCAAATAAAAATATAAGTACTTATATAGAAGATGGTAGTGCTGTAATATCAAATATAATAAACGGAGCGTTTAGTTTAGGTGTTGATAGTTGTTGGGTTCATAGAGCATATGAAACCTTTCAAACTGAATTTGGTAAGTCTCTTATGAAAAAATGGGGACCTAGTGATGAATATGTTGGTATTGGTAATGTTGTGTTAGGTTATAGAGATATGATTTTGCCACCGCCTAGTCCAAGGAAAGAAGATTTTATTATATTTGATTAAAAAGGAGTTTGTATGAAAGAAGAAAGAGGTATTACATTAATTGATATTTTTATTAGTTCTTTGATATCTTTTGTTAAAATTTATTGTGGAACAATATTTTGCTCTTATACATTAATTACTAGTGGGTATTATACTTTATGTAATCTTTCAAGTGATATAATAAGTTTTAATGCATCTTTAGTTAGAGGTAGAAGAGGTAGTAAAAAAGAACCCTTTGGTTATGGAACCATACCTATGGTTTTAATGATTTTCTTTGGCTTAGTCCTTTGTTTTTTAGGCTTATTTATTATTGGAAAATCATTTTTTGTAAATTATGAATTAGTAAATCTAAAAATAATATTACCAATTATTATAATTATATTATCTTTAATAATATGGTCTAATAAGTTGTTTGAAGGTGCAAAAAGAATACAAAGTGAACTGTTAATGGAAATTGCTCATGAAAATTACTATGATTTTTTATTAGTATTTATCTTAATCTTTTTTGTTATTCTTGGAGCTTTTATACCAGTTTTTGATTTGTTAGGAACATTATTTATGGCAATTATGATTTTTATTAAAGGGTTAAAAATACTAATTGATAATGTAATTTTATTAAAGGGACAAAATGATCAAAGTAAGACGATTATTAAAAATATTGAAAATAATTTAAAAGAAGGGGATGGAATATATTATTCTAATTGTAGTTTAATTAATGTAAGTAATTTTTATAAAGTTATTATTGAAATTCTTGTTGATGAAAATGTTTCTATAGGTGATTTAATTTTTTTTGAAGCATATTCTAAAGGAAAGATAAAATCTAAAGTAACAAAAATTAAAATGGTGGATTTTTTGATATATAGGAGGTAAATTTTGAAAAATAAAAAAGGTTTTACATTGATTGAGTTAATTGCTGTATTAGTAGTGCTATCAATATTAATAGCTTCATCGGTTGCAGTGTTTATAAATATAAGAAATAGTGTTTTAAGAAAAGAAAAGAATAATTTAATAACATATTTAGAAACAAAAGCAATAGAGTATGCCAATGAAACAAATGTAACAGCGGTAAGCGTGGAAGATTTAATAAAGATTGGATTAATAAAACCAGATGATGAAACAGATATATATGATCCAGTAACTAGAGAATCTATGAATTGTTATATAATAGATTTAGTCTGGGAAGATGGAGAATATAAAGCAAAATTTGGAAGTAATGTAGGAAAAAATGGTACAACATGTAATGAATATACAAGAAGAAAAAACTTAGTGATATGTCAAGTCGTAGGAAATAATTGTAATGATATAAAAAATGAACAATGGTTTAAAGATGATATAACAATAGGATTGAAATTTGTAAATGGAAAGAGAATAATTAAAGAATCTGGATATGAAATAAGTTGGAAAAGTAATACGGGAATATCATCAATAGAAGATACTATAAAAACAAATGTAGACTTGATAGCCAATATAAATTATACAGCTAAAGTAATAAAAGATAATGAGGTAAGTGAAGCATCACAAATAGTAAATATAGATAAAGAAGCTCCGTTAATAAATGAAATAAAGTATAATATCAATTGGAGTAAAAGTAAAGAAATAGAAATAATAGCAAGTGATGGTTTAGGGTCTGGTGTTGAAGGTTATGTAATAGTTTTAGAAAACGAAAAGTGTTCTGGCTATAATACAAACAATAAAATAACAATTAAATCAAATGGTAATTATAAAGTATGTATTAGGGATAAAGCTGGAAATGAAACTGAAAAAGTAATAAAAGTTTCTACGATAGATGCAAAGCCTGAAAATCCAATAATAAGTGCATCAGATGGAATAGCAAGTGGAAATTTTCATAGTAAAGATTATATATTGTCATGGAAGAGTACATATAATGGAACTCAAGATTTAGTTTATTATTATGGAACAGATAAAACAAAAATGATAAATAAAGGAACCTCAGTTGGTGCCAAGAAAGAACAATATAATGTAATAATGTATGTTAAAGCTTGTACAAGAGAAAGTAATTTGTGTTCAGGAATAAGTAGCTATAAAATAAATGTAGATACAAAACCAACAAATCCAGTAATAAGCGCATCTGATGGAATAGCAAGTGGAAAATATCATAGTAAGAATTATACGTTAACATGGAAAAGTACTAATAAAGGATCTCAAAAATTAACATATTATTATGGATTTAACTCATCTAAACTTACAAGTACTGGAACATCTTTAAATGTTGATATGAGTCGATATGGCATTTATGTTTATGTTAAAGCTTGTACTGTTAATAATACATGTTCAGGAATAAGCAAATATTTGTTAAATGTAGATACTGAGGCACCAAATATAGGATTAACTATTGATTCTGATTATAGAAATTATTTTAAATTATCTGCTAAATTAACAGATAGCAAATCAGGAATAGTAGCTTATGCAGTTACTGGTTATGAAACACCACAAAAATGGATAACAGTAAAAAATACAAAAACTTTAAATATTAGTCGTAGTTTTACATGGAAGGAATTTGGTACATATTACGTTTTTGCAAAAGATGCAATGGGAAATATAAGTAAAAAAGAACAATTTGTTAGTATTGATAGGGATTATCCTAATATTGTTGATCATGAAGTATTTTATGATTGTTCTAGTGGGAAAATGTTTGTTGGTGCAAGAATATTAGCTGCTGCAACAAATAATATATATTATTATACTTCTACAAACAAAAACACACCTTCTTTAAATGCAAGTGGCTGGTCTCCTGGTTGTAGTGGACTTACTAAATATAATGGTTATTGTTCTGGTTCTAGAATAAGTCTTAATCGATATGGTGATACTTATATCTGGGCAAAAGCATGTAATTCCTATAATGAATGTACTATTACTCCGATAGGTCATGCAGTATGTAATAATCGTCAAAACCCAAAAGGAATAACTTATGATTCGGATATGGGGCATTGTTATAATGGATGGCTTACATATGATATTAATACTGATAAATATATGTGTATGGATAGGTGGTCTCATGCTCAAAATATATCAGATAAGAATTTAGAAGTTACTTGTGCGGAAAATGCTTGGGCTCGTAAATATGTACCTGTACCTAATACTAATTATTGTTGTCCAGAAGGTTATACTTTAAATACAAAATTTAAAATGGGTAATTATTATGCTTGTGAAAAGAATTCTGGAATTCCAGATTGTTTTGGGGGCGCTAAACTAAGTGCAAATTATGGGTATTGTACTGGTTAGTATGAGTAAAAAATAATGTACGGAGGAAAATATGAAAAAAATAAATAAGATAATTGTTGTTTGTGGGGCCATTATTGTGGGGGTTATAATTGGTTTAGTAATATATATAAATGTTGGTCATAGTCAAGGCGATGTTAAGCAAGGAGAAACAAAGTTAAATGAGTATATTCAAGCTTATTACAATGATACTTTAGAAAATGAAGTAAGTGTAGAGGCTTTATTAGAAAATGGTTATATAAGTAATACAAATGAAAATAGATGTAATATTTATGTTATTGATAATGATAAAATAAATAAAAAAGAAACAGATTGTGATAAATCAAAAGAATTGGCAAAAAGACCTATTATTGAATTAATAACTAGTAATAATTTTAAATTAAATGAATGGAATAAGAATGGTGGTACTATTAAAGTTAAATTAAAAAATGGTGGAAATTCATATTATAAAGAAAAAAATATAAATTCAGTAGAATGGTATAGTATTGATGGCTCTATAAATAGTGTTAATAATGAGTTAGAAATAACAGATAACATGAATACAACATTAAATGTAATGATTAATTTTGATGATGTTTCTTATGTAAAAGAAACTAAAGTGATGGTTGATGTTGATGCGCCGATTTATAAAAGTAGTAATTTGAAAGATTCATTTTTAGTTACATATGAAGATAATTTCTTTTTGAATAAAAAATATTATTATTTTTCAGAAAATAATGAAGCTCCTAATAAAAGTGATTTTAAGGATAGAATAGAGGATTTAGCTTGTGATAAAACTTATAATGTTTGGAGCTATGCTACTGATATGGCAGGAAATGAAAGTGAAATACAATATTTAGGTAATTATACTAGGTGTATTACAATTAGTAGTGGTTCTGTATCAGAGGAGTAATAATTCATGAAAAATAAAAAAGGATTTACATTGATTGAGTTAATTGCTGTATTAGTAGTGCTATCAATATTAATAACTTCATCAGTTGCAGTGTTTATAAATATAAGAAATAGTGTTTTAGAAAAAGAAAAGAGTAATTTAATAACATATTTAGAAACAAAAGCAATAGAATATGCTAATGAAACAAATGTCACGGCAGTAAGTGTGGAAGATTTAATAAAGATTGGATTAATAAAACCAGATGATGAAACAGATATATATGATCCAGTAACTAGAGAATCTATGAATTGTTATATAATAGATTTAGTCTGGGAAGATGGAGAATATAAAGCAAAATTTGGAAGTAATGTAGGAAAAAATGGTACAACATGTAATGAATATACAAGAAGAAAAAACTTAGTGATATGTCAAGTCGTAGGAAATAATTGTAATGATATAAAAAATGAACAATGGTTTAAAGATGATATAACAATAGGATTGAAATTTGTAAATGGAAAGAGAATAATTAAAGAATCTGGATATGAAATAAGTTGGAAAAGTAATACGGGAATATCATCAATAGAAGATACTATAAAAACAAATGTAGACTTGATAGCCAATATAAATTATACAGCTAAAGTAATAAAAGATAATGAGGTAAGTGAAGCATCACAAATAGTAAATATAGATAAAGAAGCTCCGTTAATAAATGAAATAAAGTATAATATCAATTGGAGTAAAAGTAAAGAAATAGAAATAATAGCAAGTGATGGTTTAGGGTCTGGTGTTGAAGGTTATGTAATAGTTTTAGAAAACGAAAAGTGTTCTGGCTATAATACAAACAATAAAATAACAATTAAATCAAATGGTAATTATAAAGTATGTATTAGGGATAAAGCTGGAAATGAAACTGAAAAAGTAATAAAAGTTTCTACGATAGATGCAAAGCCTGAAAATCCAATAATAAGTGCATCAGATGGAATAGCAAGTGGAAATTTTCATAGTAAAGATTATATATTGTCATGGAAGAGTACATATAATGGAACTCAAGATTTAGTTTATTATTATGGAACAGATAAAACAAAAATGATAAATAAAGGAACTTCAGTAGGTGTCAAGAAAGAACAATATAATGTAATAATGTATGTAAAAGCATGTACAAGAGAAAGTAATTTGTGTTCAGGAATAAGTAGTTATAAAATAAATGTAGATACAATCCCAACAAATCCAGTAATAAGTGCATCAGATGGTCAAGTAAGTGGATCATATCATGACAAAGATTATACATTATCATGGAAAAGTACGAATCAAGGTTCACAAAATTTGATATATTATTATGGAACTAATCCATCAAAGCTTTCAAGTACTGGAACAAGTATGATTGCAAAGAAAACTCAATATGGAATTTATGTTTACGTTAAAGCTTGTACCGTTAATAAAACATGTTCAGGAATAAGTAAATATATGATAAATTTGGATGATGAAGCTCCAGTTATAACATTAACATCTACTGATTTAACATATAAAACTATTAGGGAGAATTACACATTATCTGCGAAAATAACAGATAGTAAATCAGGAATTGTTGCATATGCTGTTACAGGTTATGAAACACCAAAAAAATGGATTGATGTTAATACTACGAAGACTTTAAATGTTAGTAGAGATATTACTTGGAATGAATACGCATATTATTATGTTTTTGCAAAAGATGCAGTTGGCAATATTGGAAAAGGTGGGCCTTATAGAGTGCAAATTGATAGAGACATTCCTGCCTCTGCAGAGCATGATGTTTCATATGATTGTTCAACTGGAAGATATTTTTTATCAGCAAATACTAATTTTATTGCACTTTCTATAGGAACGTGGTATGCTGCTACTACCAATAAAACTGCACCAAGTGCGAGTTCTTCTTCTTGGGTTCCTGGTTGTTCTGGATTGAAAAAAGGAGATCCTATTCCAGCGAGATGTATTGGAATGCGTACTAACCTTAATCGGACCGGAGATACCTATTTTTGGGTAAAAGCATGTAATAAATATAATGAATGTTCTGTGTCTGCAATTGGGCATGCGGTTTGTAAGAATTATAGTAATTCAGAAAAAATAAATTATAATACAGAATTATCAGAGTGTTATGGCGGATATAAATTTTATGATATTACAACAGATAAATATAAATGTCTTTATAATGATTTAGCATTATACAATATTGCTGATAAAAATTTAGAAGTACCTTGTCCTAAAAGTGCATGGGGTACTAAAGTTATTGTTGAAGGAACTAATTATTGTTGTGATAGTGGTTGGACATTAAATACTAAATTTAAAATAGGTTCATATTATTCTTGCCAGAGAGTATTTGATCCACCAATTTGTAGTTCATCCAAAAAATTAAGTTCTAATTTTGGCTATTGTATACAAAAGTGAAATTTTTGTGAAATATTAGCACTTGCTATTGACAAGTGCTAATATTAGTAATATAATGGTAGTGTTAATTGAGAAGATTAACATAAAAAACATTTTCAAGTAATAGTAAAGATTTGAAAATATGAAAGGAAGATGATATTTATGTTACCAAGTAGAATGTTTTTTGATGATATGTTAAGTGATTTTGAAAAAGAAAATAAGATGAAATGTGATATCTTTGAAAAAGATAATAAAGTGTTTATTGAAATGGATGTTCCAGGCTATGACAAGAAAGATATAAAAGTTGAATGCAATAAAGGAAATATTGTTGTTAAAGCAGAACATCATGAAAAACATGAAGATAATAAAAAATATTTACATAGAGAAAGAAAAATGTTTGGAAGACTTGAAAGAAGTTTTCATTTAGAAGATATTGATGAAGATACTATGGAAGCAGAATTTAAAGATGGTATTTTAACAATAAGTGTTTCAAAAGCAGATGAAGATAAAAATAAAAAATATATTGAAATAAAATAATGTATATGAAGACCTTAATGGTCTTTATTTTTTTGTCATAATTTTTTTGGATAATTAAATGTTTTGATATTTTTTGTCGAAAGTGTTAAAAGATGCTAATCGTTTAAAAGTAAACATTGATGATCTTTTGCTTTATGACAAAGAAAAAATAAAACAAGATGTTTATGAGGCTGGAGTAAAAAGAAGAAACTCAATTGAAATAACTATTAATTTTTTGAAGAATACTAATCTTACTTTTCAAGTTATAGCAGACAATACTGATTTAGTTGTTTATGAAATAAAAAGGCCTATATTTTTTTGTTATGATGTGATAGAATTAAGGTGAGGTTATAAGATATGGATGAACTTAAAAAATATGGGGATAATATTGTTATTAATGATTATGAAATTAGTGTATTAAATAAATGTAATATTGATGTAACAAAATGTAAGACTTTAGCTGAAGTATTACTTCTTATTGATAGATATTTAGATGATTCTTTTTTAGATGATGAAGAATATGATGAGGTAGATTTTGTGGCAAATAATTTAAATGAAAGACTTTATTATATGGGGAATAAGTAATATGAAAAAGAATAAAAAGAGATTGTTAATTAGTACTTTAGTTTTATTTGTAATATGGAGTTGTGTAACTATTTATATTGTTTTTAATGACAAAAGGGGTATAAATGAAGAAAAAGTATTAGGGTTTGAAAGTGTTACTGTAATAAATAATATTAATGTTAGTGTTGGAGAAAATTTTTATGTTAAAGATGAAGGTAATAAATTAGTTATATATGATTTTAATGATAATATAATTAGTGAGTATACTGAAGAGTTTACTAATTATGAAATACTTGATAAAAGGTTTATAATTGTAACTAATAAAAATATCAAAAAAATAATAAATAAAGATGGAGAAATTTTAATAAATGGAACTCAAATAAAAGTTGCTAATGACAATAAATATGTTTTGGTAGATAATGCTATTTATGATAATAATTTAAATAAAATATATGTATTAGATTTTACTGGGAATTTTGAATATTTTGCAGAATTTGGCAATGATTTATTAATTATTGAATCTTATGAAAAGGAAAGTAAAAGTATAGTTGTTGATTTAATTAATAAAAAAGTATTATGGAGTAGTTTTGAAAATTCTTCTTTATATAATAACGATGAAGGAATAACTTATTTTAGATTTACTAAAAATAATAAAGGTTATTTAATTGATACTAGAACTAAAGAAGTTTTATATGAAGGTATTAATTATGATAATACTAATTATATAGAATATAATATATTTACTTATAATAATATTATTTATTATATAGATGGAGACAAAATTTATAAAGATAATACTAAAATAAATAATAAATATAAAATGTCTAAAGATAAATGCCAAACTGGTTATAAATTAAAAGATAATAATGACAAAATTGTTGTTGATAAATGTATGTATGCTTATAAAATTCTATTTGATGATGCTATTTTAGGCATTGATACAGATAATTATATACTTTTTTATAAAGATAAAGAAATTAGTGGAGGAGAAATTACTTTAGAAGGTGATTATATTAAAGTAGCAGCAGTTTTCGATTTACTTGGTGATGGTACAACTTATAAATATTATGATAAATCTTTAAAACAATTAAATATTAATGAAAATATAAATATAAGTTATTTAACTAATAATGTATATAGTGGTTATGATTATCAAAGCTTTAAATATTATTTTTTTGATAAAAATTTAAATGAAATAGCGAAAGAGTTTTATAATATAAAATGCTATAATAATGGTTATTGTGATGTATTTAAAAATGCAAATGAACATTTTTTATATAAAGATGGTAAAGAAATTATAAATGAGATTTTTGTAAATATTAAAATAAATGATGAACATATAATTTTAGAAACACTATATAAAACATATATAATAAAACTTGGAAATAATAAGATAAAAAAGATTAATTTTAATGTTTTTTATGACATAAATTTAGATGATATTATAGAAAAATATGATTTAGAAAAGATAGAATTAAAAATAAATAAAAATGAAGAATTATTTAAAAAATATGCTTATATTGTAGAAAATAATGATATGCTACTTGATTATAAAAAAGAGGTTTATAATATATTTGAAATTGTAGTGGATAAGAAAGAATATTTAGATGAATTCTATTTTTTACATAAACTTGGTTATTTGAATATTAACAAAGCTGATATTTTGCAGGATGGAAAAGCCTTTGGAACTTATCAAGACTTTGATACAAGAATCGATTTAGTAACGGATAAAGATAGTGTTTTATATCATGAACTTATACATTTCGTAGATTTTTCTTTTAATAATAAACAAAGTACAACTTTATATAGATGTGATAATAAAGTTGATGTATATGATGCTATTTCAAATATACCAGATAATTGTGAATATGTAAGTTTTACGTATACTAATTATATTACAGAAGCAGGAGCTGAAATATTTACTTCAAAGTATTTTACTAAAAATGTTAGTGCTTATAGTTTTGGTACATATTATCTTGAGGCTTTAGAGTATATTTATGGTTCAAGCGCTTTAAATAAATGGTATTATGATGATACTAATTATTTTGTTAAAGTTTTATATGATGGATTTAATGATGAAAAAATTGTTATGAATGTTCTTAATGCTTTAAGTGATACAACATCTTTAGATGTAACTTATAAACATACAGGTTATTTATTAGATGTATTAATTGATTTATATAAGAAAAATATTAAAGAAGATTATTTAAGTGATAAAAAGTTTGTTTTTTTACTTAAACCATTGCTGGATTTTATGAATGCTGATAATTCAAAATACTATAAAGAATTAAATAATTATGATTATGAATTAAATTTTTTAGATAATTTGAAAAAAGATATTAATTATGATTGTTATAATTATTATGTAGAACCAATTATTATAAATGATAAAATGTATTTAAGTTGGTATGTTTGGAATTTATCTGGTACTAAAAATGCTATTATATGGATTGATTATGATTTTGATAAAGGTGATGTAAAAGATTTTAAAATTCTAGAAGAATGATAAAAACGTCAAATTGCACAAACGTGTGAATATGATGCTTTTTTTTTTTTTTCGGTTAAAATGAGTATATAAAATAAAATATCTGTGCGTGATATTGTAATGGAGATGATGTCAAATGAAGAAAAAATATATTATATTATCAATAATTACTTTAGTTTTATTAATTACATTTGTTACAAGTTTTAATTATTTTAAAACTACAAATAATTATGTTGAAGATAGTGTTAATAATAAAACTAAAATAACTAAAGGAATATCCATGAATTTAGAACAAACAGCAGGAGCTGGAGATTATAAAACAGTTACTCAGAGTAAATGGCCAACAGAAGGCTATAAGTTTAATTCAGAATTATCGAGATGTGAAAATGGTTCAAAAATAAGTTGGGATGATACAAAGAAAGCAGTGATAGTTTTAGGTAATTTATCAGATAAGTGTTATGTTTATTTTGATAAACTTTTAGTTTTATCAGAGGTTTGTGGTGACAAAACATTAAAAGATTGTGTAATTGCTCAATATACTGGGACACAAGGGCAAAATAATATTTATTATCATAAATCAAGTTTATCTAATGGAGCTGGTGATAATAGTTATAGATATGCAGGAGCAAGCGACCAAGTAAATAACTTTGTATGCTTTGGTTCAACAACAAACCCATGTCCAATAGATAATTTATATAGAATAGTTGGTGTAATAGATGGCAAAGTAAAATTAATCAAATATGATTATGCAAATAGAAATTTATTAGGAACCACAGGAGAATTTTCTTATCATAATTCTCCACCTTCAAAATATCAAGGTGCTTTAACAGATATTGATATTTATCATTTAAATAGCAGTCCTTCAACAAATGATTGGAGTGTAAGTCAATTAAATAAAACAAACTTAAATACAAGTTTCATCAATAATATAGGAACTACTTGGGCATCAAAAATAATTACAACAACATGGAAAGTTGGTGGCGGCTCATGGGCTAATATAGGAACTTCAGTACCAAAAACAGCATATCAATATGAAGTAGGAAGTAGTGCCTCAAGTACAACATATGATGCAAAAATAGGATTAATGTATGTATCAGATTATTATTATGCTGCAGGTCCTAGTGCATGGACATTAGTAGGATATAATAGTAGTGATTCAACAAAAGATTATAGAATAGCAATAACAATAAATTGGATGTACATGGGTTTTGATGATTGGACATTAACTCCATATACAGATGATTCTGAGATGATGTTTGGAATACATAGGGATGGAAATGTTACTAATAGTTTTGTAGGTATGGATTCGTATGGAGTTAGACCCGTTTTTAATCTTGATACATCAGTAACTTATGTAAGTGGTGATGGAACAAAAAGTTTACCGATTATTATAAATTAAGCTAAAAGCATGGCATTGTCCATGTTTTTTTGGTATAATTAAGGAAGAATTGAGGTATATAGTATGAATGAAGATGTAATAAAGAAAGTAAGTAGTAAAATTAATTTAAAAGATTATCAAATTAAGAATGTTATTACTATGCTTAGTGAAGGAGCAACAATACCTTTTATGGCAAGATATAGAAAAGAAGTAACTGGTAATTTAAATGAAGATGAGTTAAGATTAATTGAAACTGAATATAACTATATGGTTAATTTAGAAAATAGAAAAGAAGATGTAAAAAGATTAATTGATGAAAAAGGTATGCTTACGGAAGAATTAGTTAAAGCAATAAATGAATCTAGTAAGTTAAGTGAAGTTGAGGATATTTATGCTCCATTTAAAGAAAAAAGAAAAACTAAAGGTACTGAAGCAATTAAGTTAGGGTTAGAGCCACTTGCTAAAATAATTATGACTTTACCAAATAAGACTAGAGATGAAATTGCTAAAGATTTTATTAATGAAAATGTTAAAAGTGTTGATGATGCTATAATTAATGCTGGATATATAATTGCAGATTGGATTAGTGATAAACCTAAGTATCGTAAATCTATTAGAAATTATTATTGGTATAATGGACTTGTTAAAGGTAAACTTAAAAAAGGTGCTGTTGATGAGGCTAAAACATATGAAATATATTATAATTTTGAATGTAAGATAACTAATATTAAACCACATCAAGTACTTGCTTTAGCTCGTGCTGATAAAGAAAAAGTTGTTACATATTCACTTAGTTTAGATAAGACTGGTGTTATTAAATATTTAGAAGAACAAGTAATAGGTAATAAAAAATCACCATTAGTTAGTGACATGCAAATATTTATTGAAGATGCATGGAAGAGATTATTAGAACCATCTTTAGAAAGAGATATAAAAGCTGAACTATATGATAAAGCTAGTGAGTTTGGAATTGATGAGTTTGGAAATAACTTGGAAAATTTATTGCTTACTCCGCCGATTAAAGGTAGTGTGGTACTTGGATTTGACCCAGCATTTAGAACAGGATGTAAGCTTGCTGTATTAAATGAAAATGGTGATGTGTTAGAAATCGGAGTAATTTATCCACATGAACCCAAAAAAGAAGTGGATATGGCTGAAAAAATAATGTTAGCTTTAATACAAAAACATAATGTTAAGATAATTGCTATTGGTAATGGTACAGCTTCTCGGGAAAGTGAAATGTTTGTAGCTAACTTAATTAAAAAATATAATTTAGATGTTAAATATGTTATTGTTAGTGAAGCTGGTGCTAGTGTTTATTCTGCTAGTACTCTGGCAAAAAAAGAATTTCCTGATTACTCAGTTGAACAAAGAAGTGCTGTTTCAATAGGAAGAAGATTACAAGATGCTTTGTCAGAACTTGTTAAAATAGATCCTAAAAGCATTGGGGTGGGGTTATATCAACATGATTTGAAACAAAAAGAATTAGATGAAGAATTAGGATTTGTGGTAAGTAAAGTAGTTAATGAAGTAGGTGTTAATTTAAATAATGCTAGTGATAGTATACTTAGTCATGTTTCTGGTTTAAATAAAAAAGTCATTGGTAAAATGCAAGAATATAAAAAGAAAAATGGAGGCTTTAAATCTCGTGAAGAGCTTAAGAAAGTTGCAGGTATGGATGATAAAATATTTGAACAATCAGCTGGTTTCTTAAGAATATTTGGAAGTAATCCATTAGATAAAACTAATATTCATCCCGAAGATTATGAAATTGTTAATAAAATACTAAATGATAATAACATAGATGTAAATTTAGTGGGTACTAAGGATATGGAAAGTAAACTAAATAATATTAAAGATAATGATGTAATAAATAAATATAATATTTCTAATGAATTATGGGAAATGATAAAAAATAACTTAGTAAATGGTGTAATAGATCCAAGAGATGAAATTAAACAAATGACTTTAAGAAGTGATGTATTAACAATTGATGATTTAGAAGTTGGAATGCAATTGGAAGGAACTGTAAGAAATGTAACTGCTTTTGGGGCTTTTGTAGACATAGGTCTTCATGATGATGGACTTGTGCACATTTCTAAAATGAGTAAATCGTTTGTAAAACATCCAAGTGAGATACTTAAAGTCGGAGATATAATAACAGTTTATGTTTGTGGAATAGATAAAGAAAAAGGAAGAGTTAATTTATCATTAATAGAGGAGTAAATAAATGAAGTTATTTAAATTAATTAAATTGTTAATTTTTGTAATAGTTGTTGGAGGTTTATTCTTGTTATTTACTAATAAGACTTTTGTTTACGATAAATTTAAAAATGATGATCTAAAGGAAGGTATACCTATTAGTAGATTTATGTATGTAAGAGAGAATAATTTAGATGTAACATTTTATACTTTTGTAAGTGTAGAAAAGTTAGAGAGAGTTAGAGATGAATATTTAAAATCATTAGATGATTGTTATGGTAAATATTATTATGATAAAGATAATAATATTACAATAACTAATTATGAAATAAAGAAAAATAAATATTATAAAGAAGTAAATATTAGTTATGTAAAGAAAAATTATTGTAGTAGTGATTATAAGTTAAGTGATATGTGGGTTTATGAATATAATAGTTTAAGTGCTTATTTAGATGGCGATATAAGTGAAAAAGCTATGAGTGGATTAATAGATAAAGTTTATAATAGTAAAAAAATTGAACCCGTAATAACTGATTATAAAAATAAATATAGTTTAAAAGTAAATTGTGATAAGAATGGTGATAAATACTCTTTAATATTTGAAGATTTTAATGATAATCAATTATTAGTAAAAAAGAAAGTAAATAAAGATATTAAATTTGCTGTATATGAAATAGAAGATGTAAAGATGTATTTGGAGGGATTAGATGAAATTAAATAAAAAAGATATAAGATTCTTAATACTTTATACTGTTTTGTTAATATTTGGATTTATTTATATAAAAGAAATATTTAGTATATTAAGATATATTATTAAAATATTTATGCCTTTTATAATTGGAATAATGATTGCTTTTGTTTTAAATGTTTTGATGGAAGTGATTGAGAATAAATGGTTTGAAAAATTAAATTGGAATAAAAATACTAAAAGGGCAGTAAGTTTAACATTATCTATTTTTATTGTCATTGGATTTTTTATAATATTAATGTTGTTAATAATTCCAAATTTACAAGATACTATAGTTATATTTGCTAATAATATACCTGATTATTTAAGTAATTTAAAAGAGTTATTATTAAAATTAAATGTATCTAATAATGTAATTAATGATATAATGGAAACTTTAAGTAATTTAGGAGATACAGCTAAAGAATATGTTTTAAATAATAGTGGAAAAGTAATTGAAGCTACATTTGGAATAGCAAGTAATGTATTAAATGCATTTGTAAATGTTTTTATAGGTATAGTTTTTGCAATATATTTCTTACTTGATAAAGAAAAAATAAGTAGACAATTTAATAATATAATGAAAGCATATTTGCCTAGCAAGAGTTGTAATAAAATAATTGATATTGCTAAATTATCTAATAGAGTTTTTGCTAATTTTGTTAGTGGTCAATGTTTGGAAGCTATAATTATTGGTGTTTTATGTTTCTTTGGAATGATTATTTTAAGGCTTCCGTATGCTGGCGCTATTTCAGTTTTAGTAGGGTTTACAGCATTAATTCCAGTTTTTGGAGCTTTTATTGGTACGATTGTTGGAGCATTCTTAATATTTATGGTAAATCCGTTGCAAGCAGTAATATTTGTTATATTTATTATTGTTCTTCAACAACTTGAAGGTAATTTGATTTATCCTCATGTAGTGGGTAAGTCTGTAGGTCTTCCGGGTATTTGGGTTTTAGTGGCTGTTACTGTAGGTGCTAGTATTAATGGAATTTTAGGAATGTTATTAAGTGTTCCTTTAGCATCAATTATTTATAGCATTTTAAAGACAGATGTTAATTTAAAATTAAAAAAGAAAAACACAAGAGAGTAAAATCTTGTGTTTTTATGTGTAAAGAAACATCTATAAAGGTCACGCCTTTGGTAAAAAATATGAAAAAGAGATGTTTCTTACAAAATAATTATATTTTATAATGAAGATTATGTCAAATTATAATACTAGTTTTATTTAAATTTTTGTATTATAATATGTATGTATTTTTCTTTTGGAAAAATAATAAATAAAAAGCTGGACAAGGCATTTGTTATAATTAGCTTTTTTTATAGCGAATAAATTATAATATAAATAGAAAAGAGGTAAATATATGTATAGAGAAGATTTTCCTATGTTAAAACAAGATATAATATACTTTGATAATGGTGCTACAAGTTTAAAACCCCAATGTGTTATAAATAAAATGACGGAGTATTATGAAAATTATAGTGCAAATGCTCATCGCGGAGATTATGATATTTCTTTTAAAGTTGATGTTGAATATGAAAATGCTCGTGAGGAAGTTAAAAATTTTATAAATGCTAAATCTAAAGAGGAGATAGTATTTACAAGTGGTACAACGGATTCTTTAAATATGATTGCTAATGGTTTTTTTGCAAACTTGCTAGAAGCTGGAGATGAAATTTTAATAACAACTAGTGAACATGCATCAAATGTTCTTCCTTGGTTTAGGTTAAGTAAAGATATAGGTTGTATTGTTAACTTTATTCCTTTGGATGAGTCACTACATGTAACTTTAGATAATGTAAGAAAAAGTATAACACCCAATACTAAAGTTATTGCTTTAGCTGGTATTACCAATGTGGTCGGTGATATTAGGCCTATTAAAGAGATTACTAAACTTGCTCATGAACATAATATTTTTGTAGTAGTAGATGGAGCTCAAATGGTTCCCCATTTAAAAACTGATGTTCAAGATCTAGATATTGACTTTTTGGCTTTTTCAGGACATAAAATGCTTGGACCAACAGGGGTTGGAGTTTTATATGGTAAGAAAGAATTACTTGAAGAATTAGAACCTATTAATTTAGGTGGAGGAATGAATGAATCTTTTGATACAGTTGATACAGTTTATTTAAAGGACTTACCAACAAGGCTTGAAGCAGGTACTCCGAATATTGCAGGTGTAATTGGTTTAGGTGAAGCTGTTAGATATATTAATAAAATTGGTATGGATAAAATTCATGAAAGAGAATTACATTTAAGAGATTATTTGATTGAAAAATTAATGCCTTTAAGTCATGTTGATATAATAAATCTTGAAGCTGATAGTGGAATCGTAGCATTTAATGTTGATGGAATATTTAGTCAAGATGTTGCTTATTATTTAAATAAATATAATGTTTGTGTAAGAGCAGGTAATCATTGTGCTAAAATACTTAAAAATGCAACTGGAGTTACAAATACTTTAAGAGTTAGTTTATTTTTCTATAATACGGAAAAAGAAATTGATGAATTTGTGGAACTATTAAAAAATAAAGAAAAAATAGAAGAGGAAATGATCTAAATTTTTCTATATATTTGTAAAAAAACACTGTTTTGTTCAGTGTTTATTTTCTATTGCTTTATGATATACTTTTAAAATATCTGCTGCAAAAACTTCTTTTGAATATTTATATGTACTATTTCTTGCATTAGTGGACATATCTTTATAAAGTTTTTGGTCATTCATAAGTTTAAAAATATAATCTTTGAATTCTGTGTCATTTTTAAATAAATATCCATTGTAGTTTGGTTCAATCATAGCCCTAAATGAATCATCTTCGATACATAATGTTGGTTTAGATGCTGCGAGCCCTTCAATAATTGTAAGTCCTTGTGTTTCTGTTTTTGAAAAAGAAACTACAACATTAAAAATATTAAAATATGTTGGTACAAGGTCATAGTCTATTTTATCTGTAAATATAACATATCTTTCTAGATTTAATTTTTTAGTTAATTCTTTTAAATTATCTAAATCTGGGCCACCACCCACTAATAAGACTTTGATGTTGGTATTAACTTTTATCATATCTTTAATATTGTAAAGTAATTTATCAAAACTTTTTTCGGGTGCAATTCTTCCTACTGAACCTATTATAAAATCTGTGTCTTTTATTTTATATTTGTTTTTTATAGTTTGGATATTTTTTTTCATTGATGGCGTTATTTTAAATTTATCAATGTCTATACCTGTAGGAATAACATTTACTTGTTTTATTATGTTATATTTATTTATAAATAAGTCTTTTATTTTGTCTGTTGGCACAATTAATTCATCGCATTTTTTTTCACAATAATATTTTGTGATTTTAATAGCTAATTTTTTTGCAAAATTATCAAAATGCCCATGTGTTACATAATGTACATAATCTTCATATAATGTGTGATATGTATGTACTATAGGTAAGTTTAATTTTTTTGCTACGATTCTAGAAAAGTAACCAACTCCAAATTCTGTTTGGGAATGAATAACATCTAAATTCCATTCTTTAATTATTTTCATTGCTTTTTTAGAATATATACCTGTTAATTTTGTTTCATAAATTCCAGTTTTTATTCCTGGTAAATAAATTATTTTATTTTTTTTGTCATAAATGAATTTGTTGTTATCTAGGTTTGCTGTTACTATATATACTTCATGATGCATTTTTTCTAATGCTGTTTTTAACATTTTAATACTTGTTGTAACTCCCGATATATGGGGTTCATATGCATCTGTAAATATTCCTATTTTCATTTTTTACCTCGTTTTTCTATATATTAAGTATAATATATTTTGTATGTTTTGTATACAAAATGTTTAAAATTGTATGTTTTTTGTTTTTTTAATATTTCCCTAAAAATAAGACGAAACTGTGTAAATATCCCGATTTATGTCGATTTTTGACGGACGCTTTTTCTTGCATTTTTTGGTACTTCTCTTTAAGATATAGACTTATCGAAGGGAGAAATTTTATGCCTAGTAAATTAATAGAAAAAAATAAAACAAAAGATGTCTTTTATGGTTTTAATTATG
>OGGU01000069.1_pt1 | contig 90963 bp, 113 predicted proteins | sample 1571241 | NCBI WGS metagenome assembly OGGU01 (sample SAMEA2581934, study PRJEB24529) | metagenome | biome: Human gut stool | place: China | collected 2011
CCGTCCGGAAAGCCCAGAGCCATTGATATTAAAGGCTTTTCGGATAGTTTGTAAAATTTTTTTGCACCTACTTGACATAAAGGGACGACCTCGGCCGCGTCGTAATCCCCAAGGAAATCCGCCGCACTCTGCGAATCCGCGAGGGCGACCCGCTGCAGACAGCATTGACACAGTTGGATAAGTTTTGCTTTGCAATGGACGATTTAGCCAAACGGAACGGGTGGAGTTAGTACATAATGACGAAAGCGGGAGCGATGACCGTAGGTATCCGAGAGGGATGAGGCATGGAAACGAACCGCCCGGATCCATTGCAGCGCAATGGATCCGGGCGATTTTTTCTGTTTCCATGAGGTCAGTAAGGGCAGCACATATCGTCTTATGCTAAGAACACCTTGAGCAGACGGCTGTTCAGCAAGCATTGTGTCAAGAATCGAGACAAAGCTACCAGTCTTCAATTTCCTCAACAGAAACAACAAATCCGAACCCATGACCAATCGGCAAAAGGTTCGGATTATATTGTTTTGGTGGAGCCGGAAGAGCGCTTGTCGAACCCTTCGCCCAGGGCCTCCTCAAGCAATTCCGCTTCGCTCTGCTCGCGGGTTTTCCCGTCTCGACTTACATTGTAATAGATCAATAGTTTGTCGTCAAATAGGAAAACTTTATGGACGAAACACTTGATAATTCTGCGATGGTATTCTTCCTCGCTCTCGCATTCCCAGGGCTCTGCGAACTGGGTAAGCAGGAACTCAATTTGGTCCGTAGTTATCACAAAGTCAGAGGCCTTTGCGATCGCAAGCTCTGCCTCGAGCACCTCTTCTTCATTCTCAAGCTCTTGCAGCCTCGCAGGCAGCGTCTTCGTCTTGACGCCTGACTCGATGGCGTGCATGGTGTTCTTGATTGCCTTGCGGACGTCTTTCAGCTTGAGCTCATAAAAGAGTACGTCGCTGTTGTCCTGGCGGTACTCCATTTGTAGGTCATAGCATTTCTTCGCAATACGCTGAATGACCTCAGGCTGTAAGATTTCGGCGACTGTTCTCTCAACAACCTCGCGCTCAAGCCAGTCTCGCTTGACCGGTCTTTTCGTGCAGCCGCGTTTGGCACGTGATTCCTGACAATAATAGTAGTACCACTTGTTTCCTGACTTGCCCGTACCGCTCACGCCTACGAGAGGCTTTTGACAATGCCCGCAAAAGGCTTTGCCGCTTAGCAGGTACTCAGCCTTTGGCTCTTTTGGTCTCTTGGCGGTTTTACGCCGTGCAGCTTCAAGCTGTGCAAGATGAAAAGTGTCTTTCGAGATGATCGCGGGAATTCCGTCTTCTATCGTTATATCATCGTATGTGTAAACGCCGATATAGCGTTTATTCCTGATGATATGGGTGACGCTGTTCTTGTTGAAGAGCTTGCCTTGTGCAGTCCTAAAACCGCAGTCATTGAGATACCTGCAAATATCGGCGTGGCTCTTTCCTTTGATATACATGTCGAAAACCGTCTGCACGGCCTTCGCGCCTTCTGGCTCGATCACGAGGGACTTGTCTTCCGCGGTCCGATACCCCAGGCAGCGTCCCGCGCCTGTGCTGTGGCACTTCAAGGCGCTCTCACGCATTCCGCGCTTTATCTTTCGGCTGAGCTCGGCTGAGTAGTATTCGGCCCAGCCTTCCATAATGCTCTCGAGGATAATTCCCTCGGGCCCCTTTGGAATGTCAGTCGTTGCGTATCGCAGCTCGACGCCGTTTTCTTTTAGCTTATGCTTGTAGATCGCGCTGTCGTATCGGTTACGGGCAAAGCGGTCTGTGTGGTACAGAATGATGACGTCAAATATGTGTTTCTCGCTGTCGTCGATCATCCGTTGAAACTCTCGCCGATTATCTGTCTTGCCAGAAATCTTCCTGTCGACATAGGTTCCAACGATTCGGAGATCATGCAGCTCGGCGTACTTTGTGCACTCTCGGACTTGCCCCTCGATTGACTGCTCTGTCTGATTTGGTCCAGGGCTGTATCTGGCGTATATCACTGCTCGCTGCATGGAATCACCTCAGGAATACAAACTCATTGTGGTAGGCCAGCATATCGCGATTTGGTGCGAACCTCTTCGGCCTGATGATTTTTGTACCCTCTACGCCGAGTAGCCAGTCTCTCGTATTTTGGTCGTCGTAGCTGTCCTTCACGTAGTCCGAGACCTGAATTGTAAGATCAGGCAAGACCGTCATAAGCCCTTGATCGAAGGCACGGTCATAGAACGCATTAAGCAAGAGACCATTCGCAGGATTTGCGCGCTCGCTCTTGTCGCATACATAGTACGGTTTGATATGGCTTGCGATCACCATTTGCGGTATGCTTTGCCCCGTGATACAGCATCGGCCTTCGTACGCCGAAATGACCGACTTCCGGAAGAATTTTCGTGCCTGTTTATCCGCGATCTCAGCGTAGCTCTTCTTTCGGTGCGGGTCGCCATTGTAGACCGGCTCAACAAGGTCAAAGAGCGGCAGTCCAACAATGCTCTCGGCTCTCGTGCTTAGCCCTTCCCAGTCCTTCGAGAACTCTTCATAAATCTCTCTGTCGAGCTTTGAGATTCCGCCCCAGAGTCCCACGCGCCCAGTTGCCAGGAAGTCAGGGTCCAGCGCAGCAAGGTTGCAAATCTTCATTTTGAGCGCTGCGGGCGATCGGCCTATTATCTCCGCTGCATCTTTGATCGTTCGGTTGCTGTTGTTCAGCTTCGAGAAAGGAATCACGCAATAAAGCGCGTAGGCCACAATGAGCTCCTCTCTCGTCCACGGTTTGCCCCTCGCCATTTAGCGAACCTGACCCAGGAACGCGATAGCTTTGCCGATGATACGGATGTTTCCCAGCTCAGCACCCTCATATTGCAGGACTGGGAACAGAGGATTCTCGGGGCGAAGTTCAATGCGGTTCGGGTACTTGTAAACGCGCTTGAGAGTTGCTTCGTTGTCAATGACGACCGCTGCGATCTCGCCGTTATCCACGTCGGGCTGCTCTTTGATAAAGACCAGGTCGCCGTCAAAGATATGCGCGTTAATCATGCTGTCACCCACGCAGCGAAGAGCAAAATCAGCGTGAACGCGCCGATCAAGCTCCGCGTAGCCCTCGATATTCTGCTTCGCAAGAATCGGCTCGCCGCAAGCGATTTTACCGACGATCGGCAAAAGCCGAGAGTCGGGCATGGGTTCAATGTTCTTGTAGGTAAGGTTGGACGTTATGCCGTCCATCAAGTAGTCGACTGTCGTGCCAAGTACGTTAGCGAGCTTTTGCAGCCGCAGCGCGCTGATATTCTCAATATCGCCGTTCTCCCATTTACGCACAGTGCTCTTCGCAACGCCCACGAAGTTACCAACGTACTCGAGAGTCAGGTCACAGGCTTTGCGCCTGTTATGAATTCGCTCGCCCATAGTCATAAATGTCACCGCCCTTGTCAGTCTAATCCCTATTATAACGCGCAAGTGTCAAAAAGGAAACACTTTTTTCTCGAAAACAGAAAAAAGTTTCCTTTAGGGGTTTACAAATCCAAAATGATGCGCTATGATTGAGTAGCCTTAAGGAAACTTTTCAGAAAGGAGGACGCCTAAATGCTCAATGCTAATGCTCTTCGCGCCTCTATGGTTGAGAACAACTGCAGCGTCAGAGAGCTCGCAGAAATCTGTGGTCTCAAGCCTAAAGCCTTTTACCAGCGCTTGAATGGCCGTGTTGATTTTCGTGTTGGCGAGATCATCAAGTGCTCCGGACGCTTGCATCTCTCCGTGGAAAAACGCAATCAGATTTTTTTTGCGGAGGAAGTTTCCTAAAGGAAACAAATGCCCGCCGAGGCAACTTTAGAGCAAACCGAGAAACTGGCGTGCACACAGATTCTTGATTATGCAAAAACCTTTTTTCAAGACCCTAAAAACCAACAAGCCTTTCAAATATGGCTCAAATCTAAGGAGGAACGACAAAATGGCAACGATCAAAGTTGAGGTCACGTATGACCCGAAAAAAGAAACTCTGAGTCAGGCGCTCGCCAGTCTTCTGACTGAAAAGCCTGAACACACAGAGACCATCGCGCAGATGTCTCTTTTCGATAACCCCGCCCCCACGGAAACGCCTATCGCCCAGACCTCCCCCGAGGCACCCCAGGAGTCCCCTGCGGAACCCGCAACCGAGGCCCCTGATACTAAGCCTGCTGAGGAGAAGACGATCTCTAAGGCTGACGTAAGAGCCCTCGCGGTCAAGCTCTCTAAGAATGATAAGGCTGCCCTCAAGGCGATCTTCAAGGAGCTTGGCGTCGCAAACCTGTCCGCCGTCAAGGAAGAAGATTATCCCGTCTTCTATGAAAAGTTGGTGGCTGCTAATGGCTAAACATGCTCTCTTATCCGCCAGCGGTGCGCATCGGTGGCTCCTGTGTACGCCGAGCGCCCAGCTCGAGCAGAAGTTCCCTGCGTCGACCAGCGCTTACGCTGAAGAGGGAACGGTCGCGCACGCCCTCGCAGAGCTCACGACGCGCTACTTCCTCGGCGAGCTTGACGAGGTCACCTACGAAAATCAGGTCAAATCCGAGTTCGAACCGAACAGCTACTACAATGCGGAAATGCGTGAGTGCGCGGTCGCCTACGCGAAGTTCGTGACTGGCCGCCTCGCCGAGGCGAAGAAGACTTGTCCCGACGCAATGATTATCCTCGAGACTCGTCTCGACTTCTCGAAGTATGTGCCCGGCGGCTTTGGCACCGGCGACTGCGTGATTATCGCCGAGCCGATTCTCGACGTGATCGACTTTAAGTATGGCAAGGGCCATCGCGTCGAGGCTGAGGACAATCCTCAGATGCAGCTCTACGGCTTGGGTGCGCTCGAGCAGTTCGGCGATCTCTATGAGATCAAGACCGTTCGTATGACGATCTTCCAGCCGCGGCTCTCCGGTATCGAGGATTCTTCCGAGAAGACCGTCAAGGAGCTTACCTCCTGGGGCAAGAGCTATGTCAAGCCGAGAGCAAAGCTCGCGGACAAGGGTGAAGGCGACTTCGCGCCGAGCGAAGAAGCCTGCCGTTTCTGCCGTGCAAAGAATCAGTGCCGCGCCCGTGCCGAAGAGAACCTCAAGCTCTTCGACGAGAGCCCCGACCCGTTGCTCATCTCTCCCGAAGAGGCAGGCATGATTCTTGCCAAGTCCGCGGACATTGAAACCTGGCTCAAGGACCTGCGCGAGCTTGTGTCTGGCGCGCTAACTGCCGGTGAAACGGTAACCGGCTGGAAAATGGTCGAGGGCCGCAGCAACCGCAAGTTCGCGGACGAAGACAAGGTCGTCGCGGCTATGAAGGCCGCCGGCTATGACGAGTCTCTTCTTTACGACCGCAAGCTCATCACGCTTACGCAGATGGAGCGCGACTTCGGCAAGAAGACCCTCGCTGAGATTCTCGGCGATTTGATCGTCAAGCCCCAGGGCGCACCGACGCTTGCGCCTGAATCGGACAAGCGGCCTGCGTATCGCTTTGAAGACCAGGTCCTCAAAGCCTTTGACGAGTAAGAGGAGGAAACGACAATGACGCAATCGAAAAGCCGGCGGCTCCTGTACCAGCAGGCGCGCTTGATTCGTATTCAGTGGGCCGTTATTATGGCGCTCGTCTGCACGATCGTTCTTATGGCGATTTTCCTGCCGAAGGCAAAAGCCATTGAAGAGACCGCGGCGCCGGCCTTAGAGCTTGAGCCCACGTCGTATGTGACACCTGAGATCATGCCTGAGCCTGTTATCGAGGCTGAGCCCGAAGAGATCGAACCCGTTCTCGAAGAGCTTGGCAAGTTCCGTCTGACCGCGTATTGCGCTTGCCGCAAGTGCTGCGGGAAAGACCCTGGCGACTTCGGCTATGGCGTTACCGCGTCTGGCACGGTCGTCGAGGCTGGCCGAACGATTGCAGTCGATTCCTCTGTTATCCCTCTTGGCTCTGAGATCGTGATCGACGGGCATACATACGTTGCCGAAGACACGGGCAGTGCAATCAAGGGGAACCGCATTGACATTTACTTCGATACCCACCAGGAAGCATTAAATTTCGGCGTTCAATACGCCGACGTCTACATTATTAAAAATTAAAAGGAGATTTTTACAATGGCTACTGCTACTCAGATCACTACCGGTCGCGTTCGTTTTTCCTACGTCAACGCCTTTACCCCTCGCGCCGCTCAGGAAGGCGCTCAGCCGAAGTACAGCGTGACCCTGCTGATTCCGAAGACCGACAAGAACACGATCGCGAAGATCAAGGCGGCAATCGAGGCTGCGAAGACCGCCTACCTGCAGAAGCACTCTGGCAAGAAACTGCCCTCCGCTCTGAAAACCACTTTGCATGACGGCGACGGCGAACGTCCGAACGGCGGCGAGTTCGGCCCCGAGTGCAAGGGCTGCTATGTTATGACCTGCAGCTCTAACAACAAGCCCGTGATCGTCTACGCCGACAAGACCCCGATCACCGAGGCGAGTGAGCTATATTCCGGTTGCTATGGCCGCGCGATCGTCAACTTCTATGTCTACGACACGAACGGCAACAAGGGCGTTTCCGCGGGCCTGAACGGCATTATGAAGCTCAGCGACGGCGAGCCCCTGTCTGGCGGCGTTGTGACTGACTCCGACTGGGACGATGACTTCGAGGACGAAGACGACGATCTCCTGAACTGAGCCCATGAAGATCGTCTGGCACACGATTCCCGACTTTCCTGAGTATGAGATCAATCGCTTAGGAGAGATTCGGCGCAAGAGTACGGGGCGCGTGTTAAAGCCTTTTGACGATCGGCGCGGTTATCTGCGAGTAAGCCTGAACGGCTGCAATGTGAAGGTTCACTTGCTCGTCGCAAAAATGTTTGTGCCGAATCCGTACGGTTATCCTGTTATAGACCACAAACGCGGCAATAAGCATGATAACCGCGCCAGCCAGCTCGAGTGGTGCACGATCGCGGAAAATACGCGGCGTGCCCACGCCCTCGGGCTTTACCCCCCCCCCGTAATAGCAAGAAGGGAGCGAGTACATGAAAACTCTCGCGATCGATATTGAAACCTACTCCTCGGTCTCTCTTCAAAAAGCCGGTGTCTATGCTTACGCGGCAAGTCCTGATTTTGAGATTTTACTCTTCGGCTATGCTTGGGACGATGGTCCTGTTGAGGTTATCGACATGGCACAAGGCCAGAAGCTCCCCCAGGAGCTCCAGGACGCCCTGTATGACCCCGAAATCCTCAAGACAGCATTCAATGCGTCTTTTGAACGGACTTGTCTGAGCGCGTTTATGGGTCGCGTGACTCCTGCGGGTCAATGGAGCTGCACCGCCGTTATGGCTCGCGAGCTTGGTCTGCCTGGTAGCTTGGAAGCTGTCGGCGAAGTGATTGGCTTGCCTGAGGACAAGCAGAAGTCGAAGACGGGTAAAGCCTTGATTCGATACTTCTCAATTCCCTGCAAGGCCACAAAGGTCAATGGCGAGCGCACGCGCAATCTTCCTCACCATGACCCCGAACGGTGGAATCTCTACGTTGAGTATAACCGTCAGGACGTCGTGACGGAGCGCGCGATCAGGAAGCGCCTGCAGAAGTTCCCAGTGATTCCCAGCGAGCATGACCTGTGGATAATCGACCAGCATATCAACGACCGCGGCGTCGGCGTTGATACGGTCCTTGCGGAAAATGCGGTTGCGATCGATCAGATCGTAAAAGCGCGGCTGCTTGACGCCGCAAAGGAATTGACGGGCCTTGATAATCCAAAGAGCGCTGCGCAGCTCAAGTCCTGGATTGAGGAGGTCTCTGGCTTTGAGGTGGAGAGCCTCAACAAAAAGATGATCGGTGACGTTCGCAGCGGCACCGACAATGAGGAGGTTCATGCAATGCTCGACATTCGTCAGGGCCTTGCGAAGACCTCAACTGAAAAATACAATGCGATGCTCCGCACGGTTTGCCCTGACGGTCGCATCCGAGGCCTGACTCAGTTCTGCGGTGCCGCACGCACCGGGCGCTGGGCCGGGCGTTTGGTGCAGATGCAAAACCTGCCGCAAAACAAGATGCCTGACAGCGAGCTTGACGCCGCGCGGCGCCTGGTTCGAGAGGGTGATCTTGAGACTCTCGAGATGCTCTTCGATGACACGGCAGGAACGCTGTCCCAGCTCATTCGTACAGCTTTTATCCCTAAGCCTGGCTGTAGGTTCATCGTGGCTGACTTTTCTGCGATTGAGGCGCGCGTGCTTGCTTGGCTCGCAGATGAAGAGTGGCGCATGGACGTCTTTAATACGCACGGCAAAATCTATGAGGCCTCAGCCGAGCAGATGTTTCACTTGCCGAAAGGGTCCGTCAAGAAAGGCGACCCGATGCGTCAGAAGGGTAAAATCGCTGAGCTTGCCTTGGGCTATGGCGGTTCCGTTGGCGCCATGAAGAGCATGGGCGCTTTGGCGATGGGCCTTGAAGAGTCTGAGCTCAAGCCGATCGTCAATAGTTGGCGCGCGGCGAATAAGTCGATCACGAAGTTCTGGTGGGACACGGACGCTGCCGTTCGTCGGTGCATTACGACGCAGGCTCCTGTTGATCTACCGCATGGCATGAGACTTCGCAAGCAAGGACCGCTTATGCGCCTGCGCTTGCCGAATGGCCGAGAGCTCAGCTACGTCAAGCCCCGTGTCGATGGCGACGACAATATCACCTATGAGGGGACAATTCAGTCCTCGGGTGGCTGGGGCCGTATTGAGTCCTATGGGCCGAAGTTCGTGGAGAATATCGTTCAGGCTACCGCCCGCGACTGCCTGGCTGAGGCTATGTTTAGGCTTGAGGCCGCCGGCTTCCCGATCGTCTTCCATGTTCACGACGAAGTGATTTGCGAGGTACCGGTTGGCGTCAGCTCTGCCGAAGAGTTGGGTGCGCTTATGGGACAGCCGATCTCCTGGGCCCCGAATCTACCGCTTCGCGCCGACGCTTATGAGTGCGAGTATTACCGCAAGGACTAATTTGGAGGAAGAACAGTGACTAAGAAAATCTTATTAAAATGGCTCGAAGGGCAAAAGAATAAGGCCCTTAAGCAAGTCGACGCGCAGGAGAACGCCGCGCGAGCTGCGTTACTCGCAGAAAAACTCGAGCGCACGAAGTTCGCCGAGATGGTTGCGTATGTCGAGCCGCGTCTGACCGAAGTTTATGACTATATGATGGACTGGCACAAGAAGAATGAGGAGCTCGCAGGCCCCTTGTCTATGAGTTGGGGTACAATCCTGTACTCAATTCACAACGTACTTCTTGCGCGGGTCCCTATGGCCGAAAAGCTGCAAGAGACAGAGCTGCACGAGGCGCAGGTCGACAGAGACCTCAAAAAGCGTTTTTCCGATATTCGGCGCGAAGTTGAGAAGACCTACTACAACGTTGCGCTGAACGTCAATGCTCTCGCGAACGCAAAGCTCGGTCTTGAATATCTCTCGGGTCTCGGCTTTGACCTGTCCGGTCTTATTGCCGAGCAGGAGCAGCCTGTTGAGAAAGCGCTCGCAGTTCCCATCAACACCAGTTTTTTGCTGATTATGCCGAAGGAGGTACACAATGAATCTGAAACAGTTTGACAAGATCGTGACTGACCAGCTCTCCCGCAGCGAGCTCGTTCTCATGGGTAAGGGTACCGAATACGCCGAAGAGGCGACCGACGAAACCGAGGTCGACCGCCTGGCGCATTTCAAGAAGGCGGCGGCTTTGCAGGACATGACGACCGCGCAGGCCGCTTTTGGGATGCTGAGCAAGCACCTTGTTTCCGTTGCCGATATGGTCGGCTCTCGTCAGTCCTATCCGCTCACGCAGTGGAATGAGAAGATCACCGACAGTATCAACTATTTGCTGATTCTGCGGGCAATCGTTGAGGAAGGAAGGTCCGCATGAAAAGCATCGAAGTTGCGGTCTTAAATCCCGAAGTTATTCCTTCGGCTGAGAAGATGATGGTTTGCGCTGCGCGTCTTACGCAGCGCGGCCATAAGATCAAAAGCCTGGATGACTTCATGGCACTCTACAACAAGAGCTATACCGAAGACACGGTGACCACAATGACAAAGCTACCGCACCCGACGATTCAAAAGTTCGGCGCAATCAATGTCGTTATCATTGGCGCGAGTCGTCGCTTCCTGGCGCAGATCACGCGCCACCAGAACGAAGTCAAGTTCATGTCTGCCTCGCTGCAGTATAGCGACTACTCGGACGACGCCGCTTTTGCCGTTCCTTATGAGGTCATGGAGCGCGGTGAAGAGGAAACGTACTTAACCTCTTGCAAACTGAATATGGCGAATTACGCCGAGGCCGTTAGGCAGGGCCTTGATAACGATGCTGCTGGATATATGGCTCCGCAGGGCCTTCGCAATGTCCTGATTATCAGTGCGACACCCTACCAGTGGAAGCATATTATCGGCCAGCGTATTTGTCGGCGCAACACGCTCGAGACCCGTTTGGTTTTGCTCAAAGTGTGGGACGAGCTTTATAAGCTGAACCCGCTGCTTTTCTCCCGAGCAACGACCGGCCCCTTCTGCATGAGAGGTGCTTGCAAAGAGGGCAAAATGGGCTGCCAGAATCCCATGCTGTACTTAACTCCTGGCGAGCTGCTGCGGCTTGAGTTCCCGCTTCTTTACGAGGAAGGAGGCGCGGTCAATGCAGGTTAAGCTCCTCGACTACGGCGTTCCTTCGGAGATGCAGCCTAAGCGTGCACACGCGAACGACGTCGGCGCGGACGTGTACGCGCTTAAAGACCGTATCATTGAGGTCGGTTGCTCTGCGGTGATCGGGCTTGGCTTTGGTCTTGATCTTCCTGCCGGCTTTGGCGCGTTTATCTTCCCGAGATCGAGCCAGACCGCAAAGGGCGTTGACTGCAAGCTCCCCCCGCTCGACCCTGGCTATACCGGGGAAATGCACGCGGTCATTCACAACGGCGGTCACGAGGCTTATCACATTTACCGCGGCGACCGTATCGGCCAGTTGGTCGTGCTGCCAGTCGTGACTCCTGACTTTGTGCTTGATCTCGGCGAGGCTCGCGGTAACGGCGCGTTCGGCTCCACCGGCAAATAAAATCTTGCCCTTCCTCCTGGGGCTTCGGCCCTGGGAGGAGGAGCTGAAACGGAGGTGACTCATTTGGAACGAGTCAGCAAAGACGAATACTATTTGAACATTGCCGCGGCCGTTGCCGCGCGATCGACCTGCTTGCGAAAACACTACGGCGCGGTGATCGTGAAAAATGATGAAGTCATCGCGACCGGCTATAACGGTTCTCCGCGCGGCGAGGCGAATTGCTGTGATACCGGCGTTTGCTATTGCCGATCACATGAGCTGCCGCTTGATGAAACCGCTGCCGCGCACGGTTCGCAATACGGCTCATGCGTGGCAGTTCACGCGGAACAAAATGCGATCATCAGCGCGTCGAGGCAGGAGCTCCAGGGCTCCACGCTGTACCTGGTCGGCTATGACCCCAGGACAAAGAAATGGATTGAGGCAAAGCCTTGCAACATGTGCGACAGAATGATTCGCAACGCAGGCATTATGAGAGTTGTGCGAAGGGAGATTGACGAATGACAGCAGTTCAGTATGACGGTCCCATTACGATTGCGGTCGGACAATCTCGGCGCTCTACTCAGTGGCAAAACCGCGATCTCATGTGGTCGCAGCTTGTCAACCGTCTCGAAATCCCTGAACGGACACAGGAGTCTGCGAAAGAATATAAGGCCTTGCCGAAGGCTCAGCGCGACGAGATCAAAGACGTTGGCGGCTTTGTCGGCGGCGTGCTCAAAGGCGGTCGTCGTAAAGCTGACGCGATCACTCAGCGCCGGCTCCTGACCTTAGACCTTGATGAAGTACCGGCCGACGCTGACCCCTGGGACACGGTTATCCTGGTTCTTGGCTGCGCCGCTGTCCTTTATAGTACGCACAGTCACCGCCCAGACGCCCCACGTCTTCGACTGGTTATGCCGCTCTCGCGTGCAGTCTCGCCCGAAGAGTATGCTGCAGTTGCGAGAAAGATCGCGCAAGACATCGGTATCGACATGTGCGACGATACCACCTATGAGCCGCATCGGCTTATGTACTGGCCTTCGCTCTCCTATGATGCTGAGTATCGGTATGAGTTTTCCGATGGCCCTTGGCTTGACGTAGACGAGCAGCTCAAGCGCTATGTCGACTGGCATGACCCCGCAGAGTGGCCTACTTCCTCACGACGGGCCGAGGCTCTTCACCGACTTGCTAAAAAGCAAGGAGACCCTACCGCAAAGGACGGCGTCGTCGGCGCGTTCTGCAGTACATACTCTGTCGAGGACGCGATCGAAGAGTTCTTGCCTGACGTCTATGAGAAATGCGATGACGGTCGCTATACCTTCAAGGGCGGCTCTACGACCGGCGGCTTGGTCCTTTACGATAACGGTCTCTTCGCGTACTCACATCATGGCACGGACCCCGCAAGCGGAAAACTCTGTAATGCTTTTGACCTTGTCCGTATTCACTTATTCGGCAATCAGGATGACGCGGCCGCGCCTGGAACACCAAGCAGCCGTCTCCCGTCTTTCGTTGCAATGGCTGACGAGGCATTGCAGATTCCTGAGGTTCGCGAGGAGCTTGCAAGAAAGCGCTTACAGAAGATCAGCGAGCAGTTTGATGAGGACGACGCCTCTGCCGATGAAGGCGAAGAGGACATGAGCTGGACTCGTAACCTGACTCTCACTAAAACAGGAAAATGCGAAGCCACGATTGAGAACGTCAGAATCATCATGGAAAACGACCGCCGCTTAAAGGGCCGTTACTTCTACGACACCTTTAAGGAGCGCATGACCGTCTGTGGTGATTTGCCATGGATTAAGCTCAACGCTCGAATCTCCAACGCTTGGAACGACGTCGACGACGCCGGTCTTCGCAATTACATTGAAAAGCGTTACACGATCGCAAATGTCTCGAAGATCGTTGACGCAGTTGCGCTTGCCATGCTCAAGTGCTCACGGCATCCTGTCCGCGAATATTTGGAGGGGCTCACTTGGGACGGAACGCCCCGTGCAGACGCGATCTTCATTGACTACCTTGGCGCCGAAGATACTGAGTACACGCGAACGGTCACCCGCAAGGCTTTGATCGGCGCGGTTGCTCGCGTGATGCAGCCTGGGTGCAAGCACGATCACATTCTTGTCTTAGTTGGTCCTCAGGGCTGCCGCAAGTCTACGACCCTTGCCAAGCTCGGTAAGTCCTGGTTTTCTGATTCCTTCTATACTGTTCAAGGTAAAGAGGCGTACGAACAGCTTCAAGGTTTTTGGCTTATTGAGATGGGAGAAATGGCTGCGACCCGAAAGGCCGAGCTCGAACAGATCAAGCAGTTTGTCTCTAAGCAGTCGGACAGCTACCGTGCGGCGTACGCTCGTCGAACGCAAGAGCGCCCGCGGCAATGCGCCTTCTTTGGTACGACCAACGATGATGAATTCCTGCGAGACGCAACAGGCGGCCGCCGTTTTTGGCCTGTTACTGTCACGGACAAGGGGCGAGAGACAGGCGACTATTTTACGCCTGAGATCGTCGATCAGGTATGGGCTGAGATCATGGTTCGGTATAACGCCGGCGAGGTTTGGTACTTGAATGACGCGAAGATCGAGGCTGAGGCTCGTGCAATTCAGGACGAGCATACTGAGATGAACGGCAAGCAGAGCCTTATTGAGAAATTCGTCAACACGCTCTTACCGGAAGACTGGGCCTCGAGAGACCTCGAGCAGCGGCTCGCTTTTTGGGCGGACGGCTTTTCCGATGAACAGGCGCAAGGGACAGTACCTCGCAGGTATGTATGCGCTATGGAGATTTGGCGAGAGCTTTTTGGCGGCTCGGTTCGTGACTATACACCGGCGCAGGCCCGCGAGATCAATTCTATGCTTAAGCGACTGCCTGGCTGGCGCTCCTGGTCGAGCATTGATTGCGGCCCGATCTATGGAAAACAAAGGGGCTTTGCCAAAATCCTTTAACAGCAGAACCCCAGGATTTTACAGCAGAACGCCCCGATTTTTACAGCGGAGTCACAGCAGTTTGGTGGCCTTAGCTTACAGCAGTTACAGCAGTTGCCAAAAATTACTGCTGTTCAAAAAAGTTAGTGATTGCAAGCAAAATAGCAGTTACAGCAAAATAAACAATTTTCTATATAAGGGTAAAAAATTAAGAAAATTAAGAGGAAAATATATCCATATATACCTATAAATCCTTAATTACAATGCCCTATATAGAAAATGCGCTGTTTTCGCTGTAACTGCTGTAGGAGGTAGCTTTGAAAGAATCAACAGTAGAAAGGAATATCCGCCGACAAGTCGAGGGCCTCGGGGGCGTGGCTTGGAAGTGGGTAAGTCCTGGACGTCGGGGCGTGCCTGACCGAATCTGTATTTTACCTGGGCCCCATATCATCTTTGTCGAGCTCAAGCGCCCAGGCTTGAACGACGGACGGAGCGAGCAGCAAAAGAAGGTCTTTCGCATTTTGGAGGGCTTGGGCTGTCATGTCTGGCTGATCGACGACGCAAACGTCTTTCGTCAGCGGCTTATTGAGATCGGGGTGCAGGCATGAAATACACGCCCTACCCCTATCAGGCTTTTGCTGAGAAGTTTGTCCTTGAGCATAAGGCCGCGGGCCTGTTCCTCGATATGGGCCTCGGCAAGACGGCGATCACGCTCTCGGCATGTGAGAAACTGCTGCGGGACTATTTTGAGACAAGCAAGGTTCTTGTGATTGCGCCGCTCCTTCCCGCGAGAGAGACATGGCCCGACGAACTGGCGAAGTGGGACCAGCTTGAGGGTCTGACTTATTCTCTGATTATCGGCACAGCGCAGGAGCGAATTGACGCGCTGCATACTGACGCCGATTTTTATATCGTCAATCGTGAAAATGTTGTTTGGCTCGTCGACTACTACAAGAAGAAGTGGCCTTTTGATATGGTCGTGATCGACGAGCTATCGAGCTTTAAGTCCAGTAAGGCGCAGCGCTTTAGGGCTCTTCGGAAAGTCCGAAAATATATCGATCGAATTGTCGGCCTTACAGGTACGCCGGCCCCGAACGGCCTACTCGATCTTTGGTCTCAGGTTTATCTCTTAGACGAGGGCGCGCGGCTCGGTCGAACGTTGTCGGCCTATCGCGACACTTACTTCATGCCTGGCAGACGTGGGCCGAATGGAATCGTCTATGACTGGAATCTAAAAGATGGGGCCCGTGAAGCGATCTTTGCGAAATTGAGCGATCTCTGTATCAGCATGGAAACGACGGGCCTTCCTGAGCGGCTCACGATTCCCCATGAGGTCAAGCTCTCAGAAAAAGCGGCGGCTATGTACCAACAACTTGAAAGGACTATGCTGCTGCCCTTTGCAGATGGAGACGTTGACGCGGCAACGGCCGCGATCTTGACGAATAAGCTCTTGCAGTTGGCCGGCGGCGCGGTCTACGACGAGAATGGCAAAGCGCAGATCGTCCATGACCAAAAGCTCGAGGTCTTAGACCAGCTTATTGAAGAGGCGAACGGTCAACCTGTTTTGGTGTTCTACAACTACAAGCATGAGCTTGATCGGCTGCAAGCGCGGTACCCTCAGGCCATTCATGTAAAAGAGGAGAATGTCGTCAAGCGCTGGAACGCTAAGGAGATTCCGATTCTTCTCGCGAACCCCGCAAGCGCCGGTCACGGCCTTAATTTACAATTCGGCGGTCATATCGCGATTTGGTACAGCCCGACTTGGAACCTTGAGTTTTTCCAGCAGGCGAATAAGCGCCTTCATCGGCGCGGACAAGCTGAGACGGTTCTCATTCACACGCTTATGGCAAAAGGTACGATCGATGAGCGTATTTACGATATTGTCTTACGAAACAAAGAGGCGGGCCAGAACGCCTTGCTTGAGGCGGTCAAGGCCAGAATCAAGGAGGTAACATGACGGAAGAAGTTTTACAGTTGCTATCTGACGACCCGATGGTCGTACTCAATCGCGGCTATCGCGCAAAGGAGCGTATTGCCGCAAGGCAAAAACGCATTGAGGAGTGGCGGCAGATCGCCGAGTCTATTACCGCGAATCCCGAGAACGCTTCGAGCGGCGGCGGTTACCCTACAAGCAAGACCGAGAATTGTGTTGTCGCGATTATGACGCTGCAAGAAGAGATCAAGGATGAGATCATGGAGATCGCTGACTTTGAGCGGCAGACCTCTCAGATCATCAAGGAGCTTGTTGAGGACCTGAACTTCAAGACCGTCCTCGAGCTTCGGTATCTCAGCTACTTACGGTGGGAGGAGATCGCCGTCAGAATGAATTATACATTCAGGTGGACCCAGGAGCTTCACCGCAGAGCTTTACTCGCATTGCAGGAGGCGGCAAGCGCGCTAATTCCGGCGTAAATGCGGTATTATGATTATTTTAGGCTAAAGCGCGTTAATTCCTGGGGTCACATTGTATACTGGTATGGAAGGTTTTGGCGAGCACGGCCATTGTCCTTCCTCCTGAAGAAGAGCGGCTGGAAACAGTCGCTCTTTTCATTTTGCTGCGTTTGGAGGTGGTGAGCGTGGCAGGCAAAATGACTCCGAAGATGCAAAAGTTTGTCGATGAATACCTTGTCGACCTGAATGCGACGCAAGCCGCAATCCGTGCAGGATATAGCAAAAAGACGGCTTACTCGATCGGCGTTTCAAATTTGAAGAAACCCGAAATTCAAGCCGCAATCCAAAAAAGACAAAAGTCGGCGGCTGAAAAGCTCGAGATCACGCGAGAGCGTGTCCTGAAAGAACTCGCTTCGATCGGCTTCGCGAAGGCTACCGACTTTTTGACGATTCAAGGCGGCCGCGTTCTCATTAAAGATTCTGACGACGTGGCCGCTGATAAGCTGGCAGCTCTCGCCTCTGTCAAGGAGGGTATGTATGGCGTAGAGGTCAAACTCGCTGATAAGGCTCGCGCTCTCGAGATGCTTGGTAAATATCTCGGTCTCTTTGATGGGACGAATCCAGAGGGCGATACGCAGAAGAATAACCTCTTTGAGGCGATCGCCGGCGCTGCAGAGGGGGGAATCGATCTAAATGAAATACCAGAGATTCAGTCCTCGGCAAACGTTGACGCTGACGTGGTGGAAGAGACCTGAGTTTGCAGATTATGACGGCGTTCTCTGTGACGGCTCCATTCGATCGGGCAAGACCGTCTCAATGGCAGTCGGCTTTATCCTTTGGAGCATGTACTCTTTCAACAATGAGAGCTTCGCCATTTGCGGCCGCACGATCGAGTCTCTGCGCCGTAATGTGATCGTGCATTTGCCCTCCTGGCTTGAGGGCCTTTTCAAGGTAACAGAGCGGCGCGCCGAGAATAAGTTGATTATTTCAGTCGGCGGCCACAGCAATACCTATTATCTCTTCGGAGGTCGTGACGAATCCAGTTATACGCTTGTTCAGGGCATGACCCTGGCCGGCGTTCTTTTTGACGAGGTCGCGCTTATGCCGCGGTCCTTCGTCGAGCAGGCTCTCGCCCGATGCTCGGTCGCGGGGAGCAAGTTCTGGTTCAACTGCAACCCCGAAGGTCCCATGCACTGGTTCTACAAAGAATGGGTACTTGAGTGCAAGCGCAGGAATGTCCTTCACCTGCATTTCACGATGGCTGACAACCTCAGCCTTTCCGAGAAGATCAAGCAGCGCTATGAGGGCATGTATACGGGCGTTTTCTATGCTCGGTATATCCTCGGAAAGTGGACAAAGGCCGAGGGCCTTGTCTATCCCTTCTTTAACGCCGAAAAGCACATGATCGATGACGACGGCGCGCGCGGTCGTTATTACATTAGCTGCGACTATGGCACACTCAATCCGTGCGTCTTCGGTCTCTGGCGCGTAAATGGCAATTCGGCCTTCATGGTGAAAGAGTATTACTATGACGGCCGCAAGAAGGGCAAGCAGAAGACCGATGAAGAGTATTATGCCGATCTTGAGGCCTTTGCAGACGGCTACCTGATTGAGCAAGTCGTCATTGACCCTTCGGCCGCCTCCTTCAAGGAAACAATCAGGCGGCACGGCAAATTCAGCGTCAAGAACGCGAAGAACGACGTGCTCGACGGTATTCGCGATACTGGAACAATGCTGCAAGCCGGCTTGCTCCATTTCAATAAAACTTGCGTCAATACGAAAGCCGAGTTTGGCGCGTATGCGTGGGACGAGAAGGCTTCGAGTGACGCCGTGATTAAAGAGAACGATCACAGCATGGACCAAATGCGGTATTTTGTCCGCACGATTATGAAACGCGAGGTGAGGGCGTATGGCATTAAATAACCTTTGGGGAAAGCTCGGTGCATTTTCGAGAAATGTGCTTGTGCCTTCCAACGTGATTTATAAGAGCTTCGATGCGGACCCGCTCGTCAGTGATAAAATGTCCCGTGCCATTAGTCGTTGGTATGGCCTGTATGTTGATAAGCCCGAATGGGCTGATGATGAAGTCAAGCCTCTCGGTCTTCCGCGAGCGATCGCGAAGGAGTTCGCGCAGGTCGTTTCTTCGGAAATGACGATCACGGTCGACGGCGGTCCGCGCGCCGACTTTATCAACGAGCAGTTGGCGCGTTTTCAGTCGAACGTGCAAAACAGCATTGAGCTTTGTATGGCGCTCGGCGGCATGGCCTTTAAGCCGTACGTCTCAGGTGGAAATGTCTTCATCGACAGCACGAGCGCCGCGTCCTTTATTCCTCTTCGCTTTGACGACGGAGATAATTGCGTCTCCGGCGTGTTTAAGAGTCAACCGGTCAAGGTCGACAAGAGTTACTTCGTCAAGCTCGAGTACCATGACTTCGCCAACGGCGTCTATACGATTCGCAATAAGGCCTTTACCTCTGACGAGAACGGTATCACAGGCAGCGAGGTCGAGCTCGGTCGCGTTCCCGAGTGGGCCGTCATTCCCGAAGAGGTTCAGATCAAAAATGTAGAAAAGCCGCTCTTCGGCTACTTCACGCCGCCTGTCAGCAACAACATCGATACTGCGTCCAGCTTGGGCGTCTCCATTTATGGCGGCGCGACTGAGGACCTGATTCGCGACGCCGATGAACAGTGGGCGCGTTTTCTCTATGAATTTGAGAGCGCTGAGCGTAAGATCATCGGCACCCCTGAGGCGATCTCTGGCTCGCTGCCTGGCAGTAAGGCGAACCCCTTACTCGGCGATCGGCTCTTTATTCAAATGCCGTACGACTCGGACGACTTCTTCAAGGAGTTCTCCCCAGCGCTTCGGCATACCGGCTACTACGAAGGCTTGCAGGCAATCTTGCGCCGCATTGAGTTCAATACCGGCCTTGCTTACGGCGATCTCTCCGACCCTGCGACTGTGGAAAAGACCGCGACCGAGGTCATGTCCGCAAAGATTCGCAAGTTCAACACAGTCAAGGCTCTCGAAGATCGCTTCAAGGCTGCGCTCGAAAACGCGATCTACGGCGTTGACGTGTACGCCACTCTCTATGGCCTTGCGCCCCGTGGAGAGTATGAGCTCTATATCGACTTCGACGACAATATTCTCACCGATAAAGACGCTTTGCGTGAACGTGACCGCCAGGACGTTCGCGACGGCCTTATGCAGAAGTGGGAGTACCGCGTCAAATGGTACAACGAGACCGAAGAAGTCGCGAAGAGCATGTGTCCCGTAGAGTCTACGTCGGACCCCTTTAATCTCGGCTGATGCTGACGCCTGAATACCTGGCGGCTACTCCGGACGCTCTTGTCGAGCTTTATGGAAAGATCGAGCAAGACATTCTCGCGAATATGGCTGAACGCATCGCGAAGTACGACTACTATATTCCTGCGGTCCAGCATCAACACCAGCGTCTTCGGGCGATGGGGATGCTTGAGACCGAGATCGAGCAGCAGCTCGCCGCGCTCACGGGAAAGACTCAAGCGGAGCTCAAAAAGCTCATGACGCAGGCCGTCGACGAGGCGCTTACCTCTGACGCGAAAATCTACGCGGCCGCAGGTATGGGTGACGTTGACCCGCTCGCAGTCGCCGGCGTTCGCGAGGCACTGCAAAGCGGTCTTCGGCAGACAAGCGGAATCTTCCGCAACCTGACTCGTACAACCGCGAACACGGCGGCAAAGCAATTTGAAGACGCTCTTGATCGGGCCTGGCTGCAGGTCACGTCAGGGGCGTTTGACTATAATACCGCGATCAGAAATGCGGTCAAGGACCTCGCACGGACCGGCGTCCAGTCAATCACTTATCCTTCAAGCCATGTGGACACGATCGAAACGGCTGTTCGCCGCGCGGTCGTTACCGGCGTCAATCAGACCGCCGCAAAGTCACAGCTCGCGCTCATGGACGAGCTCGACATTGATCTTGTGGAAGTAACCGCTCACGCCGGTGCTCGCCCGAGTCATCAAGAGTGGCAGGGGCAAATCTATTGCCGCAAGGGCTCTCACCCGAAGTACAAAAACTTCGAGGAGGCTACGGGGTACGGCACGGGCGACGGCCTTTGCGGCTGGAACTGCAATCACAGCTTCTTCCCGTACGTCGAGGGCGCGCCTCGAACCTACTCGAAAGCTCAGCTCAAGGACTACTCCGCAAAGAATATCACCTACAACGGCCAGCAGTTGACCGAGTACGAGGCTTTGCAGCAGCAGCGCTATATCGAGCGAGGTATTCGCCGATGGAAACGCGAAGAGGTCGCTATGAAAGCTGCAGGTCAACCTACCGACGAGGCTCGGGCTAAAGTCCGCGCCTGGCAGGCCAGACAGCGTGATTTTATCAAGCAGACCCGTCTCAAACGAGACTCTTCTCGCGAGCAGATCGGATAGAACGCCCATAAACGAGCCCCAGGTGGCCCGTATCGAGTTTTCTGCCTGGGGCCCTGGTGTTTATACTCCTAATATTTGGAAGTCATACGGACGATCGTGGAGCTCCGTATGACTTCCTTTTATATGCGAGCCGTGGTTACGCAGGTTCGACTCCTGCAGCTCGCGCAATATCGGCTACCCGTCAGCCTATGAGGACGGGGCGGCAGGTCACGGCAACGACCTAAAAAGCCTAACCGCAAAGAAAGGAACAGTATGAAAAAGGACGAACTCACCGCTCTGGGCCTGACAGACGAGCAGGCCGACAAAGTGCTTGCTATCAATGGTCGCGACATTGAAAAGCACAAGAAGGCAGCCGAAGACGCGAAAGCCGAGACGGCCACCCTGCAGCAGCAGCTCTCCGACCGCGACAAGGACCTCGAGGCCCTGAAAGCTGGCGCAGAAGACGCCGAAAAGGTCAAGCAGCAGCTCACTGACCTGCAGACGAAGTACAACGACGAGACCGCCAAGTATCAAAAGCAGATCGCCGATCGCGATTATGCCGACGCCCTCGAGACCGCCTTCAATGACGGCAAGATCGAGTTTACCTCCAAGGGCGCGAAAGCTGCGGCCTGCGCTGACTTCATGGCTACTCGCTGCGAGCTGAAAGACGGCAAGCTCGTTGGCTTTGATGATCGTATCAAGGCTATGCGTGAGAAAGACCCCGATTCTTTCCGTGCTGAAAAGCCTGACCCCAGCTTCGCGAACCCGACCGGAAACGGTGGTCCTGCGACCCTGAGCAGAGCCGCGCAGGCCGCGAGAGCAGCCGCCGCGAAGTTCGGACCTGTTTCTACCCCCGCAGAAAACACCAACACTAAATAAGGAGGATTCCATTCATGTCTATTCTGAAAACTGAGATCGGCACCGTGATTCCTAATTTCCTGGATAGCGAAGTCGGTCTCGTCACCAAGACCGCGCAGATTCCTCAGAGCATGGGCCAGACTGACGGCGACCGCAAGACCGTGTTTGCCGGTACCGTGTTCCCCGCGAATACAAGCGCCGCGACCGGCATTGTGTTCCAGGACGTCGATGTTACTGACGGCGACGCGATCGGCTCCGTCATGGTCGCGGGCCGCGTGATCAGCGACCGCGTAAACGCAGCAAGCGCCGCGCAGACCGCGCTCAAGAACATCGTCTTCGTCGGCGCTAATGCGACCGTCCGCGGCTATTCCGTCACCTACGAGAAGGACGGCGGCACGGGTGACGTTCCCGTCGATGCGACCATGTACGCTGACGGCGAGATCGTCCAGCTCTCCAAGAGCTATCCGCTGACGAAGAGCTCCAAGTCTCAGATCGGCTGGGCCCTGAGCTCTGGCGGCAATGCCGTTGACACGGTTACGATCGCGGGCGCGGACGTCAAGGTCTACCCCGTCTTCGAGGCCTAATCTAAGTAAGGAGGATATAACACATGCCCGATATTCTGAGAATGCTGTCCCAGGCTGAACAGCTTGACTTCAGCCAGAACTTCCTGATTCCTCGTCCGAACTACATCGGCGACACGATCTTCCCTGATCGTAAGACCCAGAACTTCAAAGCTGAGTACCTGCGTCTTGCGGCCGGTTCTCAGCTTCCCACTATGGCCCTGGTTCACGGTCTCGACACTGAGGCGCACATCGGTTCTCGCCCCGCGCTTGAGCGCGTGACGGTTGAAAAGCTCTTCATCAAGGAGAAGATCAACCAGACTGAGTCCCTGCGTCAGGTGCTCGAAAACGGCGCGTTCAATGACAGCGCTCTGATCGACTTCGTTTATGACGACTGGGGTCGTCTGGCCGAAGGCGTTCGTTGCCGTACCGAGGTTGCCAAGATGGAAGTCCTGTCCACCGGCAAGATGACCATCAAGGAGAACGGTCTGAACTTCTCTGTTGACTTTGGTGTGCCGAATGGTAACACCGGCTTCGACATTGACGTTTCCACGCCTGATAAGAACGTTCTCGCGCAGATTGAAGAGATCGTCGAGACCGCTCGTGACAAGGGCTTCACCGTTACCGGCATGGTCCTGTCTGGCGCCGTGCTCTCTAAGATGCGGACCAACGAGGGGGTCTCCAAGGCCATCTACGGCGGTGCCGGCGCTGGCGCAGTAGTCTCTCATGCGCAGCTCGTCGGCCTGTTCAACGAGCTCTTCGGTATTACCGAGATTCGTACGAATGACCTGCGCTATAACGTCGAGGGCAAAGACGGCAAGCTGACGACTCAGCGCTTCTGGGGCCAGAGCAAGGTCTCCTTCCTGGCTTCCTACAACGGCCTGCAGAACTTCGGCGTCGGCCTGTGGGGCGTGACTCCCGAAGAGGAGCAGCTCGGCCCTTGGACCGCGAAGAGCGCCGAGCAGTTTGTCACGCTGACCCAGTGGACCGAGCCCGACCCCACGGCTGTCTGGTCTAAGGCGTCTGGCCTGTTCGTGCCCGTTCTGCCGAATCCCGCAGGCCTGTTCATCGCCACTGCCAAGCTGCAGTAAGAAAGGCGGTGCGGTAAGTGGTCGTTGTCAGCTACGAGTGGTATAAGACCACTTACGGCGGCGGGCTGGACGAAGATACCTTCAACCGGCTCGCGTCTCAAGCGTTCCTCTTTGCGGACGCCATGACTGAGTATAGGCTCAGCGCTTGCTGGGCCCGTCTGGCGGAGTCCGTACGCACAGCGGTTATGTCGGCCGTTTGCGCGTACGCCGACCAGGCAAATATCGAGGAGTCCGGCGGTCCTGTTTCGTCTGAGACGAATGACGGCATCTCGCGAACCTATGTGACGGGCAGCGCTTCGAGTGCAAGCGCGTCGAAGAACGCAGGAACGGCGCAGGGCCGATTGAGCAATGCAATTCGGCTCTACCTCGCTCCTACGGGTCTCCTGTTCCGCGGGAGGGGCCGCCGATGAAAGACTTCCTCGCCTGCACTGAGCTCGTGACGCTCGTTCACCACGTCAAGACCACTGATTCTGACTTGTATGTTTGCTACCCCATTCAGGGTGTCAGTTGGTATGCGAAGACAGAAACGGCGGTCACGGCTGACGGCGCGAAATCGGTTAACGTTTATAAGGTCCGAATCCCGGAGGCTGTTCTTCCGTCTTGCTTGCCTGAAAAACTTGACTACCTGGTCAAGGGGGAAATTTCAGGGGTACTCAAGCCGGCAGACCTCAAAGGCTCGACTTATTTCCAAATCACCGCGGTCGCCGACAACCGGCGCGGGACTCTTCCGCATGTGGCGGTGAGTGGCGTATGAGTTTCGGAATCAAGGTCAAAAGCGTCAACATCACGCCGAGTAAGATTCTTGCTAAGCACGGTCTCGGCAGTGATAACAAGGCGCGAAAATATCTCGCGACTTCGGTCGCGAAATACTGCGACCCGTACGTTCCTATGAGCGCGGGCGCAGGAGCGCATTTGAAGAATCAAAAGCAGATCGCCCCTGACGGCAGCAAAGTCACCTATCCAGGGCCGTACGCCCATTATGTTTATGTCGGCCTCGCTATGGTAGGTCGAGCACCAAAGAGCTATTCAGGCCGAGCGCTCAACTACCACGGTGCGCCGATGCGAGGTAAAGAATGGGATAAGCGTATGCTTGCGGACCGTGGGGGCGATCTCAAGAGAGACTTCGCCGCTTATGTAGGAGGTAGAGCAAAGTGACGATCATTGATGGCGTTCGCGCCTGGCTGAAAACCTATGAGGGACTGGCTGATGGCCGGCTCAGTGTTGATTTTTTGCCGGAAGCTGCGAAGAGCTATTCGGTCGATACCGTGCCGACAACGGAGATCGTCAAGCGCTATCTTGACGGCAGTTCTATTCGGCAGTTCCTTTTTTGTGTATCGAGCCGAGAGTTTTACAGCGATAATATCGCTCAGAACGTAGATAACCAGGCCTTCTATGAGGGGCTCGCCGCTTGGCTTGAACGCAAGAGCAAGCTCCGGCAATTCCCTGATATTGGCACGGGCCGAACGGTCCGGTCAATCGAGATCAGCTCCACCGCGTACCCGTTTGTCGTCGACGAGCACGGCACGGCGCGGTATCAGCTTCAACTCAAACTAACTTATTTCCAGAAAGGAGATCGCACCATATGAAACTTTCCGAGCTGATGGCGGCCCATACGCCGAGCCCGACCTTTGAGGGCTTCGTCACCAACGATGATTTTGTCCTCGCGATCGATTGCTCCGCGGACGGCTCCGCTACGGTTAAGGACTACGCGGTCGCGCAGCTTGGCGTGACCGGCCTTGACGCCAACCTCAACCCGATCTCGCAGGACAAGACCTATATCCGCGCCGGTCAGTCCACCATGAAGACCGGCAACCAGAGAGCCTTTAAGGTCTCCGGCGATCGCTATATCGGCGATGACTTCCAGGACTTTGCCCTCTCCCATGCCGTCATGTACGGCACTGGCTCCGCGGTCATTCGCAAGTACGTCTATTTCTGCTTGCTGAACGGCAAGGGCGAAACCGGCGAGGCGTCCATCATCGTTAACTCTGACGGCAGCGGTTCCGCAGGTGAGAGCGCGAGCATCGACATTGACGTCAAGAAGGCCAACGCCGCGCCGAGCGAGTACACCTACTCCGCGGCGTAATTTAAGAAGGAGGATTTGACAAATGGCAATGTTTCAGTTTTCCGCTCGCCAGGTCGAGCTCAACTTCTGCGATCAGATCAAGTGTACTGTACCTCTGACCGACGAGGTTCAGAAGAAGGTGCAGGACGCCGCGAAGGAACTGCTTCGCGTGTCTCAGGCCGCGAAGGACTCCGACAATAAGGAGCATACGCTCGACGACCTTTGCGATTCTGTGATGGACGCGATCGACGAGATTCTCGGTGAGGGCATGTCCGACCAGATTCTCGGCATGAAGGAAGGCTATACCTTCTGGGACGCCTGCGACGTGTTCAAGTATATCACCGATGAGATCAACACCGCAATGCGCGGCGTGGCTGCGTCCTACGCGTCCAAGCCCCCGATCACGCCGGTCAATCGCGCGCAGCGTCGCGCAAAGCATAAGAGACACGGAGCATGAATCTCCTAACGACCCCGTTGCCGTATGCGGTAAAAGTCGGCGGTCGTGAGGTTCCCATCAATACGAGCTTTCGCGTCGGAATGCGGTTTGAGCTTTTGGCTCTTGACGACCAGCTTACACCGGAGAACGTCTTGACAACGTTCTTCGGTGATAACTGGCCGCAGCCGTATGACGAGGCGGTCAAACAAGCTCTCTGGTTTTATTGTCTCGGCAAGCCTCACGAGAAGGAGGAAACCGACAAGCAAAACCTCAAGCCCTCTCGCAGGAGCTACGATTTTGAGATCGACGCCGATGCGCTCTATACCTCATTCCGCGAGGCCTACGGCATCGACCTCTTGCAGGAGGACCTTCACTGGTGGGCCTTCCGCGAGCTGATGCTCGGGCTTCCTGACGATACCCCCTTCAAGCAGCGCGTTTATTACCGGACCGGCAGCACGGAAGGCATGAGCGCCAAGCAGAAAAAGCAGTTTGAGACTCGGCGCGCAAAGTACGCAATTCCCGAGCGCGGCGCAGTCGATCACAAGTTGACTCTCAGCGAGCGCGACGCCGCGATCAAGAGATATGTTGCCGATCGTTTCAAGGAGGTTTATGGAAAAGGAAAAGCCTGAGCGCGTAAAGCTCAAGTGCCCTTTTTGTGGATATGAAATGCCTGTGTACCTCGCGCCCGACGCGAAGTGCGCAGGCGTTTTTGTTCGCTGCAAGGGCCGAAATTGTAAGAAATTATTCGAGATTCGCGTCAAGTAGTTGCCTTAGTTGCCGATGACGCCACTGAAAAGGTGGTGGAAACATGGCAAATGACGGCTCCGTCATTATCGACATTGAGGGCGATTCCAGTAAATTCAAAAGCGCGCTCTCTGGTCTTGGCAGTATTGCCTCTACCGCCCTAAAGGGTGTTACGACTGCGGTTGCAGCTGTTACGACCGCCGTTGCCGGTGTAGCCACCGCCGCCGTGAAGGTTGGCTCCGGTTTTGAGTCCAGTATGTCGCAGGTTGCCGCAACAATGGGCCTCACGGTCGAGGACATTCGCAACGGCTCGGAAGAGTTCGAGCTTCTGTCTCAGGCCGCAAAAGACGCAGGCGCAACGACTGCGTTCAGCGCGTCCGAGGCTGCTGATGCTCTAAACTATCTGGCTTTGGCCGGCTACGACGCCGCGACCTCCGCGGACGTTCTGCCTTCGGTCCTGAACCTGGCCGCCGCAGGTGGTCTTGACCTCGCCTACGCTTCCGACCTCGCGACCGACGCAATGGCCGCGCTCGGTATTGAGGCAAGCAGCGCAAATCTGACCGAGTTCGGCGATAAGATGGCGAAAACCGCCAGCAAGGCAAATACCAGCGTCGGCCAGCTCGGCGAGGCGATTCTTACTGTCGGCGGCACGGCGAAGAGCCTGGCCGGCGGCACAACTGAGCTGAACGCAGCGCTCGGTGTCCTCGCAAACCGAGGCATTAAGGGCGCCGAGGGCGGCACGGCTTTACGAAATGTTATTCTCGCTTTGTCCGCGCCTACGGATAAAGCCGCGGATGCTATGTCGGCCCTGGGTCTGGAAGTCTATGACGCGGCCGGCAATATGCGTCCGCTCAATGAGGTCTTCCGCGATCTTGACTCCGCACTGTCGGGTATGACTGAGGGCGAAAAGACGAAGGTCCTCAACGAGATTTTCAACAAAGTCGACCTGAAATCCGCGCAGGCTCTTCTCGCCGGCTGCGGCGAAGAGTTCGATAACCTGACAACTGCGATCGACGACAGCGCGGGTGCCATGCAGAACATGGCTGACACGCAGCTCGATAACCTGCAAGGCGATATTACGATTATGAAGTCGGCCCTTGAGGGGCTCGGCATCGGCGTATATGAAAACCTGCAGGCTCCGCTCCGTGATACGGTCCAGTTTGCAACCGAGCTCGTCGGGCAACTCTCCGAGGCTCTCAACGAGAATGGCCTGGAAGGTCTTGTCTCGGCCGCGGGCGACGTACTCTCTGAGGTTCTCCTCAAGATCACAAGCGAGCTGCCGAAGTTCATCGACATTGGCGTCAAGGTCATTAAGAGTCTTATCTCTGGCCTACTCAAGAACAAGAAGACACTCGTAAACAGCGCGATTGAGATCGGCAAGGTTTTAGTCAGCGGGCTCGGCTCCATTCTCGGAGACCTGGCAGTCGCAGCCCTTGAGATCATCACCGCTCTCGCGGACAGCCTTGCGAAAGAGGCGCCCACGCTGATTCCTGCCGCGGTCGAGGCGGTCCTGCAGTTCGTTGAAGGACTCCTCAGCACGGAAAACATCAGCGCCCTCATTGACGCCGCGCTCGCGCTGCTGACCGGCCTTGTCGAAGGCCTGATTGCCGCGGTGCCGGTTATCATTGAGGCGGCCCCCGTCATTATTGAGAATCTCGTCACCGCGATTCTTGATAACCTGCCGCAGATCATCGAGTGCGCGATCACGCTCTTAAACGCCCTCACGCAGGGCTTGCTCGACAATCTGCCGCTTCTGGTCGACGCTGCGATTGAGCTGACCCTTGCGATCGCCGAAGGCCTAATCGAGGCACTGCCCGACTTGATCGATGCTGCGCTTGATCTCGTGGACGCTCTGGTCGACACGATTTTTGAGACCGACTGGCTTGCACTCGGCGCGCAGATTCTCGAGTCGCTCGTCAAGGGTATTCTCTCCCTGATTGGCTCGCTCTTCGAGGCCGCGGGCAAGATCGTCTCGACGATTTGGGACAAGATCACAAACACAGAGTGGTTCCAGAAGGGCGCTGAAGTCCTTACAAAAATCATCGAGGGCATTAAGAGCATTTTTACAACGCTCGGCCAAACGGCAAGTGATCTCGTCAAGAAGATCACCGACAAGATCACAAATACCGAGTGGTTTAAGAAGGGCTCGGAAATTCTCACAAAGATCATTGAGGGCATTAAGAGCCTGTTTTCCAACTTAGGGCAGGCCGCAAGCGATCTCGTCAGCCAGGTTTGGGACACGATCACAAATACCAACTGGCTTGACCTCGGCCGCAATATCATCGAGGGTATCGCTAATGGCGTCTCGAACGCAGTCGGTACGCTCGTCCAGGCTGCAAAGAACGTCGCAAACAGCGCGCTCAACGCGATCAAGTCTGCGCTCGGCATCTCGTCGCCGTCTAAGGTGTTCGCCAAGGAAGTCGGTCGCTGGATTCCTCCTGGAATCGGCAAGGGTGTCAATCAGGCCATGCCTGAGCTGACCGACGATATGCGTGCGCAGCTTCAAGACCTGATCGATGACGCGAATGTCTCCGTCGCGACCGAAGTCGGCGGACTCAGCAGTAAGCTCGCGCTCACAGCAAACTCCGGTTCTGGCGGCGGTAACCACTCGCAGACCATTACCAACGACAACGGAATCATTGTCTATGTGACCTATAACGGCGACGGCTCCGAAGAGGACGCGCGCCGCGTAGGTAAGCAAATCGGCGCTGAAACAGCGCGCGAAATCCGAAGAAGGGGGCTTGCACCGACATGACCGGCGATAGCTTTAGCTTCGGCAGGTATAACAGTGTAGACGACTGGGGCCTGATGGTGATTGCTTATGACTACTTGCTTCCTCCAAAGCGAGCTCGTAAGATTACCATTCCTGGCCGCTCCGGCTCTTATGACTTCGGCGCGAAAAACTGGGAAGAGCGTACCTTGCGCATGACCTGCACGCTGACGCGCCAAGTCACAAAGGCTGAGTTTCGCGAGATCATCTACGCCCTCAGCAAGAAGGCTCGGCTTCGTCTCTGGAACGAGCCTGACAAGTATTATATCGCCGAGCTCTATGACCCCGCAGAGGTCCAGGACTACTACCTCGAGACGGGGCGCGAATTCGAGCTTAACTTCATCGCCGAGCCGTTCGCGTACGGCCCGACGATCACCACGCCGCTTGAGAACGGGCGCAACAAGATCGCGTATCAGGGCACTGCGGAAACGCCGTGCATGATCGTCCTGCGCAACGTCTCCTCGAGCAACGTCCAAAACATCACGATCACTGCAACGAAAAGGAGTGACTAAGCTATGTATGCTTGCGACTACCTTGAGACCGGTTTTCTGAATGTCCTGCGCGGCGTCACCTTCGCCGCTCCGACAAAAGTCTACCTGGCCTTGTTCCTCAATGACCCTGGCGATTCTGGCGCGGCCGGCACCGAAATTAGCTACGCGGGCTATGCTCGCATGGAGATCGCCTTCTCCGAGCCCGCAGCCTCGAACGGCGGTATCGGTATTCAGAATCTTTCCGACATTACCTTCGCGGCGCCGGCTGACCCTGCAGGCACCGTGACGCACATTGCGATCATGGACTCCCTTGTCGGCGGCAATATGCTCGCCCGCAGCGAGCTGACTGAAAGCCTGGTTATCGGCGCGAATGAGCCGCCTGTCTTCCTGGCCGGCGACGTGCTCTTCTACCTGACAGGCAATATGTCGAACGCCTTCAAGACAAAGCTCCTGAATCTCTTCCGCGGCACGTCTATCCTCGGTATCTCTCCACATTTCTCCCTTTGGAACGGCTCTCCTGAAGAGACCGGTTCCGAGCTCGCCGGCGATAACTACGCCCGCGCTGCGCTGACGTTCTCCGCGCCAAGCGAGCAAGCGAGCGGCCAGATGCTCGCGCAGAACTCTCTCGCCGTGTCCTTCAACCGTCCATCGACTCCGTGGGGCGTCTGGACTTATTCGGCGATCTACTCTGCCGCAACGGGCGGCGAGCCTGTGTACTTGCAGGAGCTTACGGAGGCGATCACGATCAAGAAAGGCTATATGCCGACGATCGACGTCGGCGCGTTGAAGGTGGGATTGAACTAATATGTTTAGCTTTGACCGCTTCAATTTATCCAGGTTTTCTCTGGGAAGTCAGGACAACACAATTCATATTGAGCTGCTTCTCACTGAAAGCCTGGAATCTGTTGCCGGCGTAGCTATTCCGGTCGAGACGACCGCCTTCTTCAATGACATTCTCCGTGGTACTGCGCGCGGCGCGATCGGCATTGCTTCGGCCTTCGAGTCGTATGCGGCAATGAACAGCGCCGCGCTTATGCAGGCGAATATCATCGTGCAGGGCTTGCTCAAAGATACCTTGCAGGCCGTATCCGACGGCGCACAGAACTCCATGATTATCGGCGTGCTCACCGATAATCTTGGCGCAAGCTCGTACGCGAGTGCCGATATTCTCTGGCATGAGGCCTACGCCGACGCGCTTACTTCGCTTGCGAGCGTAGTCAAGGATATTCTGATCGACCCATTGCTCTATGAAGTGCTCGGTTCGGTCTCTGGCGCAGGTACGCAGTCTACGGAACAGGTCTCCGTCACTGTCACGATTCCGCCTGGCGGCGAATTGCGTATTGACAGCGACACCTTCCGAGTCCTGCTGAATGGCGAGAACGTTCTCGATAAGCAGTCTGGTGACTGGCTTATGATCTCGCGCGACCTTCTCTACCTTGACATTGAGAGCGCGATCGGCAATGGCTTATCTGGCAATCTGATTTATACAGAGAGGTACTTGTGATATGCTTGAGATTTTTGATAAAAGCCGCAAGCGTATCGCGATCGCCGAGAACGCGAGCGGCGTAGAGGAAGAACGCAAAATCAATAGTCTTTGGTACCTCACTTTTTCGCTTCCGTACAATGACGCGAAGAATGAGTATTGCCAGCCCTTCAACTATATCCGCTACAATGGCGGCGAGCTCTATCGCATTATGCCGGTTGACGCGGAGATCACCGAGACCGGTCTTTTGACCTATCAATGCGAGCACGTTCTCGCGACCTTGATCGACAACGTGCTCTTCGGGTATCACGTCGTAGGCAACCGCGGGACCTATACGGCTGACTGTATTCGCTATGTACTGAATCGGCAGCGCGTGCAAAACTGGGTCCTCTATGAGTGTGACTTCGCTCGGCAATTTGAATATGGCTGGACGCAGGAGACCTTGCTCTCGGCCCTGTTCTCGATCGCGACGCCGCTCTCCGACTATATGTGGGTAACCGACACAAGCGTCTACCCGTGGCGGCTCTCCCTCAAGTCGATCGGTCTCGGGCAAAAGCCGCAGCTCTACGTACGCTCGGGCTGGAACATGCTCTCGTATGGTTCTGGCAGCGACCCGCAGCAGATTTGCACCAGACTTTACCCCCTGGGCTACGGCGAAGGCGTCAACCAGCTCACGATCAAGAGCGTCAACAATGGTCTCGAGTATATTCAGAGCCCGCAGGAGTATATCGACAAGTACGGTCTTATTGAACGAATCTGGATTGACCGCCGTTATGAGGACCCCGCAAGCCTTCTCTCCGCGGCGCAAGTCATGCTGAACGAATTGCAGGACCCGTTACAGCAATTTGAGATCAGCTTCGCCGAGCTTGACGAATCCAACTACAATGTCGCGCAGATCGGCAAGCGCGTTCGTATTTTGCAGACTGAGCTCGGAACACAGGTCGATACCTATGTTACCGAGCTCACCTATAAATACGACGACGTACCAAGCAGCAAGATCATCGTCGCGAATAAGAGCACCGATATTGCATCCAGCGTCGCCGATATGGCTGACCGGCAGCGAATCGAGCAGGCGTACGCTCAGGGCGCAACGCAGCTTTACTCGCAGTCGCTCCAAGCTAACTGCGACTCGCAGAACGGCGCGGTCATGGACTTCTACCTTCCCGAGGATATGCGAATCGTCAATAAGATCGTCGCGAAGGTCCGCGTCGGCAGCTTCCGCGCCTATTCCAAGGCGACGAAGGCCGCCGAGTCTAAGGTTGTCTCCTCGACGACTGCTTCGCAAAAGACCTATTCAAGCACCTCGGGCGGCGGCTCTACCTCGACCACCTCTTCGGGTGGCGGCCAGACGTCTGGCGCGACGACGCTCGAGTCCTCAAACGTCTTGCCGAGCCAAACAAGTGGGCAGGCCGTGCACAATCATGGTCTTTCTCGCGGCGCGCGGCTCGCGACGACCAGTGACGGCAAAACCATTGATGGCTATGAGACCTTTGTATGGTCTGGTGCGCATGTCCATCCCGCGCATACGCATGAGATCAACGATCACTCGCACAGCGTTCGCATTCCAAGTCATTCTCACAACGTCACGATTCCTGGGCATAGCCATAATATCACGATTCCCGCGCATGAGCACGACATCACACCTGGCATCTACTTCTATGGCAGCCCGAAACAGTTCGACCTCTACGTTAACGGCAAGAAAAAGACGACGATCGTCTCGACTGACACCGAACTCGACCTGACGCAATATCTCGTGGACACCAGCTCCAAGCTGATTCCGCGTGGTTCCTGGCTCTCGATCGAGGTTCGGCCGAATGATCTTGCCTACGTCAGTATTGACATGTTCGTCCAGGGCTTCGTGCAATCCAGGGGCGACGCAACAGTTTAACTCTCAGGAGGTAAAACACTTTGGAGACTATGTATAAGGGCATTCCCTTCTCTCCGCAGGTCGCTCTCGCCGACGGTATCGGTGCAGGCGACACCATGATTCCCGTTACCGATATTTCCGCCTTCCCCGACGCCCCGAACCTCGCAACGATCGGCACGGACGAAGACGGCGAAACGATTCTCTACACCGCGAAGACGACGGACTCTCTTTCCGGTTGTACGCGCGGCGTAGAGGGTACGGCGAAAGCTTGGCCTTCCGGTACCACGATCGCCCGCAACTTCACCAACAAGGACTTTGACGCCCTGCAGAAGAATATCCAGGAGGTGAAAAAGCAGGCCGATCAGGGCGTCAGCGACGCAACCGCTGCGAAGAGCGCGGCTGCTACTGCGCAGAGTACCGCCAACGCAGCCGGTACCGCTGCTTCGGACGCGCAGAGTACGGCCAACGCCGCGGGTACGGCCGCAAGCAATGCCCAGACTGCTGCAGATAACGCGCAGACCGCAGCGGACAACGCCCAGAGCGCCGCTGATGACGCCCAGAGTGCTATTGACGAGCACGCCGCGAACAAGCAGAATCCGCATGGCGTGACTGCGGCTCAGGTAGGCGCTGCAGCTACGTCCCACAAGCACGGCAACCTGACGAGTGACGGCAAGCTCGGCTCAGCCGCGAATCTCCCTGTCTTCACCGGCACGGGCGGTCTCGCGCAGGCTGAGGCCGTACTCTCGGCGGCTGCAAAGCTGGGGCGCGGCTACGGCGCTTGCTCGACCGCCGCCGCGACGAAGGCGAAGGCCGTAACGCTCTCGGGCTTTGCGCTCATTACCGGCGCGATCGTAGGCGTGAAGTTCTCCTACGATAATACCGCGGCTGCGCCCACGCTGAACGTCAACAGCACTGGCGCAAAGTCGATCTACTACAAGGGCGAGGCCGTCGCGGCTGGACTTCTCAAGGCCAGCTACGTCTATCTTTTCCAGTACAACGGCGCGCAATATGAGCTCCTGAATCCGGTCGCGCAGAGTGGCGGCGGCTTCTATCCCGCGATCGTCGTAACTGCCCCCACGGGCTCCACGGTGACCGCCACAGACGGCGAGACCTCTCTCGTGGGAACAGAGGTAAGCGGAAAATGGACCTTCCAGATTCCGTCCTATGGCGTGTGGAATATCACCGCCACGCTGAACGGTCAGACAGCTACCACGAGTGTCTCTGTCACGGAGGTCAAGCAGTACGCTGTCACGCTGACCTACTTCGCCGCAACGATCGCGGTCACGTACCCCTCGGGCTCGACTTGTACTTGCTCGAATGGCACGACCACACTCACCGCGCCGAACACGACCGGCAGCTACACGTTTACCGTCCCGAGCGCCGGCACCTGGACTGTCAAGAGCACGAACGGCACGGACACCGCGCAGCAGGCAGTTTCGATCACAGCTAACGGCCAAAGCACAAGCGTGACTCTCTCCTATAAGCCGACCGCAAGCACGAGCCCGAAGTCCGGCGTGAACTATACGTCCGGTATCTCCAACCTGACAGCCGAGAAAATGAGTCTCTACGGCGAGGCAATTTCTCGGAACAGCGCGATCTCGGGCACGACGAGCGTGGTCTATATCGACGACGGCGCGAACCACTACAAAATCAGCGTTGGCGACTCAATCAATATTGCGATCAATGGCACGGCGTACGCCTTTAAGGTTATGGGCTTCAACCATGATACGTTGACAAGCTCCACTGCGTACGGCTCTGCGACCGCGACCGGTAAAGCCGGCATGACCTTGCAGATGGCTGACTGCTTGGCAGGTAAGGCGCAAATGAATAGCTCTAACACGAATAGCGGCGGTTGGGAAAACTGCGCCATGCGTAAGAGCAACATGGCGACCTATCTCAGTCAGCTCACGAGTGCCTGGCAAAACGCCATTAAGCAGGTCAATAAGCTCTCCTCGGCCGGCAGCCAGAGTACAACGATCAAGACGACCGCCGATAAGCTCTTCCTCCTGTCTGAGGTTGAGATTTTCGGTTCTACCTCTTACTCGGTTTCTGGCGAAGGCACGCAATATGCGTACTACAAAGCCGGCAACAGCAAAGTTAAGAATGTAAGCGGGTCTGCTAGCAACTGGTGGGAGCGTTCTCCTTTTGCGAGCAACGCTACCTACTTCTGTTTTGTCTACAGCAGCGGCAACGCCAACTACAACTACGCCAGCAGCTCGTGTGGCGTGGCCTTCGGCTTCTGTGTTTAATCTGTAATCTACAAATATCTGCGGCCCGTAAGGGCCGCGGAAAGGAAAACGCTTATGTCAGTCTACAAGTCCAAACGCGGCGCCAGCTCTGCGCAGTTCGTTGAGACCGCGAGAAAGCTGCAGGTCCATACCCTCGAGCAGTGCCTCAAGGTACCTAAAAGGTACACCTTCTACTTGACGCAGAAGATCATGGACCACGCAAGCGCCGTCTACGATGAAGTCGCGATGGCGAACAGCATTTTCCCGATCAACCAGCATGAGGCCCAGCTCCGGAGAGATCACTTGATCGCGGCAAACGCCAAACTTCAAGCCCTCGACCGGCAACTGGGCCTTCTCGCGGGCGTCCTCTGGAAGAATCCCGAAAACTTCAAAGGCTTTGATAACGCCTTCACCGTTTGGGGAGAGCTTATCATCGAGGAGGCCAAACTTATTTCCGGTATCAGGCGCTCAGATCGCGCCCGATATAAAAATCTTCCCGAATAACTGGGTCAAGTCCTGCATTGTTGCCCTGTCTGCTAACAACTGGTGGGAGCGTTCTCCTAATGCGAGCAACACTACCAACTTCTGTAATGTCAACAGCAACGGCAACGCCAACAACAACAACGCCAGCAACTCGAATGGCGTGGCCTTCGGATTCCGTTTATTTCCTGGTGAGACCGAGTAACTCTCTTTAGAGCGAAAGCAGGACCGATACGGAAGGAGGACTTGCTTCCCTGGCCGTCGGGCCAAAAACACTCCGTCGATGCGGCCGTCTGGACGCTGCTTGCATGGCTCGGGAGCGCGCGGGTACCGAGTTTCATGGACGGCGCCGCTATGCAGTTACAGCGCACGCGCTTAGTTACACCACTGTACGAAGGAGACAATTTTATCTATGACAAGTGAAGAGCGGCATGAACTCAGATACCAACGCCGCTGTCAGAGAAGGCAGGCCAAAAGGCTCGCACGCAGTATCGCTTGCGGCAGCTTTGAGGAGGCCTTTTCTTTTAGCAATCTATTTCAAGCAGGACAAACCTGCTGCAAGAATGTCAACTGGAAATGCTCGACGCAGCGCTACCGAATGAACATCATCTCGAACACCGCAAAGACCCATGCGCAGTTGATGGCTGGAACATATAAGAGCCGAGGCTTCTACGAGTTTGACATTTACGATCGCGGAAAATGGCGCCATATTCGCAGCGTCCATATCACGGAGCGCGCCGTTCAGAGAAATCTCTGTGACCAGGTTATCACAAAGGTTTTTCAGCCAGCTTTTATTTATGACAACGCCGCGAGCATCAAAGGTAAAGGCATCGACTTCGCGATGGACCGACTCAACTGCCACTTACAGCGGCATTTCCGCAAGCATGGCCTCAAAGGCGGTATTCTCGTCTTCGACTTCAAGGATTACTTTGGCTCGGCGCAGCACTGGACCGTCAAGAGCGAGCTCGCCCGTCGTGTTCACGACCCGAAGACCAGAAAGCTCGCGAATGACTTCCTCGAGAACTTCGGCCCAGTCGGGTACGGTCTCGGCAGTCAAATCTCGCAAAATGCGGCCCTCATGCTTCCGAACAAGCTCGACCACATTATCAAAGAAGAGCTTCAAATCAAGGGCTACGGCCGCTATATGGACGACGGCTATTTGATTCACGAGGATATTCACTATTTGGAGTATTGCCTCGAGAGAATCAAAGAGGTCTGTGCCGAGTTGGGTATCACGCTCAACCTGCGCAAGACCAAAATCCGCCCGATCACACGCGGCATTGTATTCCTCAAAACGAAGTTCATCTTGATGGAGACTGGCCGAGTCCTTCGCAAAATGAGCCGTGCGTCCATGCGCGCGATGAAGAGAAAGCTCTTCAAGTTCCGCAAGTGGTACGAGGCCGGCGAGTTCTCGCTCGAGGATATTCGCACCGCCTATGACAGCTTCAAGGGACACATGCGACGAGGCGACAGCTTCAAGGCCGTCGCGCGTATCGATCTATTTTTCAAGCATCTTTTCGGGTTCCACCCGAACGATAAAACGAAATGGAGGGCAACTAATGTACCGAATCGTAAAAGATGGGATTACTCTGGGGCTGACCGAGCAACCAAACTTTGTCGAGCCACTTGAGAATGGCTCCTGGGGGCTATGTGGCGAGTCCAGGGCTCACGGTATTGCCTGGGAAGGCAAAGTATATGGCCTTGAGGGGAAGTCCACCACGGACGACCTGGAGCGCGTTACGCTTGCCTTCGTGGACGCGGGCACGCTCACTACCGAGGCCGTGGCCGTGCAGTCGATTCTCTTCGTAAACGCTGCGGAAAGCGGCGCGGTCGATGACACGACCGCCAACGAGCACGTTGACCTGTTTGCTGCCTGGGCCTACCCGATCACCTATAAGACCGGCAATATCCGCAAATATGGCAGCCAGCTCTACCGCTGCCTGCAAGATCATACCTCGCAGGCTGATTGGACGCCAGACGCCGCCTCCAGCTTATGGAAAGCTACCGCCGACCCTGCTGAAGAGTGGCCGGCTTGGTCTCAGCCCCAGGGTGCACATGACGCCTACGCCAAGGGCGCAAAGGTCTTGCACTCCGGTAAGCGCTGGACCTCCGACGTCGATAACAACGTTTGGGAGCCTGGCGTTTATGGCTGGACGGAGGTAACTGAATGACGCTGTATCAGGTCCTCAGCCTTCTCGGCGCCGGCAGTCTGCTTGTCGGCGTTTTTCGTTTGCTGTTCGCCCAGATCAAGGGCGTTCGGCTCGGCGTACAGGCACTCCTCAGGGCGCAGATGATCGCCGACTATAACAAGTGGAGCGAACGGGGGTACGCCCCGATCTATGCTCGCGAAAATTTCATCAACTGCTGGACGCAGTATCACAGCCTGGGCGTCAACGGTGTCATGGACGACCTGAAAGCGAAGTTCCTGGCGCTGCCGACCGACCACCTGCAGGCTGAGAAAGGAGATTTGGAATGAACGAAAAGATCATCAAGAGACTCGGCAATCTGCTGAGCGTCAAGTCGATCGTCACCCTGGTCCTAACCGGCGTGTTCGCCTATATGGCGATCGTCGGCAAGATCAGCCAGGATTTTATGACGATCTACGCCGTCATTATCGCCTTCTACTTCGGCACCCAGTCCCAGAAGACCCAGGACGCGATTGACGGTATCGGCAAGGAGGTCTAAAGCTATGACACCTGTTCAGCGTGTACTCGCTACCGCCCGTTCAGAGAACGGGTACCTCGAGAAGGCGACAAACGCCCAGCTTGAGGACAAGACCGCGAACGCCGGTTACAACAACTGGAACAAGTTCGCGGCCTTCCTGGACGATCTCGAGGTCGTCTACAACGGCAAGAAGAATGGCTACGCATGGTGCGACTGCTTCGTAGACTACTGCTTTATTTACACCTTCGGCCTTGAGCTCGGAATGGCTATGACCTTCCAGCCGAAGAAGGGCGCAGGCGCGGGGTGTACTTACAGCATGGGCTACTACAAGAAGGCTGGCCGCTTCTTCAAGGACCCGCAGCCTGGCGACCAGATTTTCTTCACGAACGACGGCGGCGCAAGCTCGTACCATACCGGTCTCGTGGAGAAGGTCGAAGGAGGCAGGGTCTACACGATCGAGGGCAACACCTCAAGCGCGCCTGGCGTCGTCCCGAACGGCGGCGCGGTGCGTGACAAGAGTTATTCGCTCGGCTACAACCAGATCGCGGGCTACGGCCGGCCTGATTGGAGCCTTGCGGGAGAGGAGACTGAGGAAATGACGCAAGATCAATTCAACGATATGTTCAAGGTCGCAATGGCGGCTTACCGCGCGGAGCTGCAGGACAACGACTGCGGCAGTTACAGCACCGAAGGCCGTCAATTTATGATCGACAAGGGCCTCATGGTTGGCGGTAACCCGCTGCCGAACGGCGAACCGAATTACATGTGGCAGGACTTCCTGACCCGCGAGCAGTTCGCGACCGTGCTCTTCCGGTACGCGAAGGCCCTGGGCATTGCCTGATGGGACGCCATGAGAAAAAGCCCTCAAAGAAGAAGGTCAAGATCGAATGGAGCAAGCTCGTATGCCTGTTGACGATTCTCGCCGGTCTCTTGATCGTGCAGGAGTGCCTCTTCCTCATGTACCTCTGCATCAAGGGGGGCTACACTGCCACGGCCGCCTGGCTTACCGCTGCGACCGGCGTAGGCGAGGCGGTTATCATTGCCGGCGCGAACGGGTATCTCGGGCTTGCCAAGTCCGATCACAAACGCGGCGGTATCACGTTCGAGGCCGCCAAAGCAAAAGACTTCACCGAGGACGAGGATAAAAACAGCCCTCCGATCTAACTGAAAAGCCCTCCTGCGGATTCGTCCGCGGGAGGGCTCTTTTTCTTTTATATTTTGCGGCCGTTGTACGCCAACTTTCCGACGAGCTCGCCAGTGGGCGCGTAGACCTCGCAGGCAAGCCAGTCTGACGCAGCGAGATCGTTATTCAGCGCGAAGACTCGGGCTGCCTGGGACGGTTCTGCGACCTCATGCAAGCGCTCTTCGCAGGTTCGGCCCGCATCCATATACCGGACAAGAAGATCATATTTCATCGTTGCCGGTCTCCTTCGCTACCAGGTCCAGGATAAACCGGTTGACGCTCTTGCCGACGCTCGCCGCAGCTTTTTGAATATAGTCCTTTTGGCCCTTTTTCACCTTCAGCTCAATGCGCTCGTAGGTCTTGCGGTTGTAGCGTTCCGTCGCTTCTCGCTGGGCGTCCGAGTAGGCCATGCGTCCACCGTCCTTTCCTTTTTACTATTATTAGTATAAAGGACGAGCGGCAAACCACATATAATGTCGACCGTATAAAGTTGAGGGGCCCCCTCTCTCACAATATCAATTTTACCGCGTTTAGTAAGCGTTGTAAATCGGCAGAACTCAACAGGTTTTTACTGAAAACGCTGAGCAGTTCGTCGGCATACGAAATCTACTAAACACGGTAAAATAATAATGTCAAGAGGAAAGGAGCTTGACAAAAAGAAAGAGCCTGCAGCTGACACCTGCAAGCTCTAAGAAAGGAGGTGCGTGAAATGCCTGACGGCTACACCCCTTACGGTTACCTCGGCAAGGTCGACGATAGACTGATCGAGGTTGTCTCTGAGGAAGAGCTCTACGAGCTTCTCGAAGACGAATAACCGCTAATCACCCGCGAGCCTGGCCGGCCGCAAGACCGGCTGGGCTTCAAGGTGCCTTTCATTATATATCGTTCTACGTAATTTGTAAATGCTTATTTTTTGAAGGAGGTACACCCCCTATGACGTTTTGGCATGTTGTCACCAAGTTCTTTGACTCTGGCAAGGTAAAAGTCAATCTCGCGCCCATCGAAGCCGATCGCAAGCCTGAGAACCACATGACCGAAAATAAGACCTGCGACGAGTATCACGACTACTTCGATACCTACAAAGAGGCGGCCGCGTACGCAGCTGACGCCCGCAAAGCCTGATCGGCGAGACCTGTCAGAAGTGCTTAGCGAAATCAGTAAAACCTCGAGCAGTTCGTCAGCATACGAAACTTACTAAACACGGTAAAATTAAAAATGTCAAGAGGATAAAACAGAATGCGGACAGCGCCGCCCAGCTCACGAGCTTCAAGCGGTAAGCGCGCTGCGAAAGGTAACCTCTTGATACGATTAGTACGGAGGTACCCGCATGAACGTCAACCGTATGTGCTACAGCTATTCAGCGCTTTATAAATGCGCTGACGCCGTAAAGGCGACTACCTGGACCGTTCGCCGGTCAGCCGAGCATTTCAGTAAGTGCTTTGAAATTAAGAAGGTTTTCGAGCTCTGCTATGCTGAAACGCGCTGCTTGCTTTTCGACCCGGATTTTTCCCCATGGTACGACTACATGAAGGCCGTCGAGCGCAAGTACACTAAAAAGGAGCTGGACCGCAAGCTGCGAGCCTGTTACCTGTTTCTTGCGAACGAACTCAACGCGATCTTATCTGATATGCGGTCTGGGGAGGTGGATTCCGTTGACTAAGGTTTATATCGTTCAGGTCATTCCCGAGGCGAGTCTCGGGAAAGTCAGTCAAGAGGGCTATACCTCTCTTGAAAAGGCGCAGGCCTTTATTGAGAGCCGGGCGGACAAGCCCCGCAAGCAATCCGAATACTGGTACCGCACCGAAGATTTCACCGACTACCTTATCTACGAAGTCAATATTGTCTAAAAGATTCGCCCCTCGCGGGCGTTTCTTTAGGACTATCCGCTTTATCAAACTGCTTTATTAAAGGAGGTACTAATGACGTCTTTTACGATCTTCTACAACGTCAAAACCGGCGCGTATGCTGCGGTTTACGACTTCGCGCTCCCGACAATGACCGGCATCGGCCGCAAAGAAGAATGGCAGCCGGTTTATCACGGACAGGCGAACGGCTTGCTTGATAAGGCCAAGCAGCGCGAGGCGTTCGTCAAGGCCCGGGAGTCCCGCGGCTAATACCTGTCGAAAGCGCTTAATAATTTCAGTAAAACCCCGAGCGCTTTGTCAGCATACGAAACTTACTAAACACGATAAAATCATAATTGTTCCAAGGAATACAACAAAATCAAATTTTTCAGGAGGATATAAAAATGAAGGACATGACTACCGTGCTGAACAAGAAGATCGTCAACAAGGAGACCAACGAGGTTCGCTTGGTCGTCAAGATCGATGAAGAGAACCGCAAAATCTACTCCGTTCCTGCAGGCGAGCCCGCCGCTGAGCCTGCCTGCATGGCCGCCGCTTCCTATGATCGCCGCTGGCGCCTCTGCGAAGAACCTGTCGCCGAAGAGCAGACCATCGAGACCGCTGCCGAGCCTCAGGCCGAAGAGCCGGAGACCGAGACCCCTGCCACAGAGGACAAGCCCGAGCCGATGAAGATGAGCGAGACGATCACCGCTCTCGAGACGATCTTCGACAAGCTCAACGCAATCTACTTCGAGGGCAAGCTGCCCCGTCCGGTCATCACCGTTCAGACCACGCCGAAAGCCTATGGTCATTGCTCCACCAAGAAGATCTGGAAGTCCGAGAACGAGGGCATGTATGAGATCAACCTCGGCGCTGAGTTCATCAATCGCCCGAAGGAATCCACCTGCGCGACCCTGCTGCATGAAATGGTCCACCTCTTCTGCACCGAAAACGAGATTGCTGACACCTGCCAGAATGGCCGCTACCACAACAAGACCTTCAAGGCCGAGTGCGAGAGCCGTGACCTGATCGTCGAGTATGACCGTGCTAACGGCTACGCGCATACCTCTCCGACCGACGCCTTCAAGACCAAGCTCGCCGAGGCCGGCGTCGACCTGAGCGTCCGCTTCGCCCGCGTTATGCCGAAGGCTAAGGCCAAGGCTGAGCGCGAGAAGGCTCACCGCTACGTCTGCCCCGTCTGCGGGCAGGAGGTTCGTACCACTTCCGAGCTCAGCCTGATTTGCGGACATTGCAACGTCACCATGGACCGCCTGGACTAATCCAGGCGAGTCCAAAATCTGGGAGTATAAACACCAGGGCCCTGGGCGTAGAACGCGATACGGCTCGCCCAGGAGCTCCGTAGGATAGTTTAAGGAGGAATGATAAATGACTCAAGCTCAAAGAGACGTCTACATGGCCTTGCTGATGGCTGGACGTGAAGACGAGGCTACGGCCTACCGCGATAAAGTCGAGGCAGCAAGCTATGACTCTGCGCGGGCTCGCGCAAACGCGAATACCTACTACGTCGACAAGCACGGCAAGAAGATCGAGGCTGATATGCTTATCAGCATCGGCGGCAAGGCGCCCGAGCTCGTCTTGCTCTACGGGGACGATAACCTCGGCGTGAACGCCTCAAATCCCGCATACTTAGAGGCTCATCCTGAGGCCCGTCAAGAGTGTTATCCGCTCAGCGAGTTCGCGAGCAACGATATTGAAATTATTAAGGAGGATATGAATCATGTATAAGTATTGCCCGCATTGCGGAAAGCCCTTCCTGGAGCCCGACAAGCCTCGCACGGTCGGTCTGGTCTCGCAGGTCAAGGAGTTTATCACCTGGGCGCAGATCAAGGAGTGGTCCGACCTGCGCGAGGCGTCTAAGCACTTCGAGATCGGCGACGAGATTCACGACGAGCTCAAGAACGGCGAGCCGATCACCCTGGTCGTTGTTGAGAAGGACAAGCCGTTTGACGGTGACGTCATGTTCATGCTCAAGGATTGCTTGCGCGATACCTACCCCATGAATGATGACTACACGAACGCAGGCGGCTGGAAGGCAAGCAAGCTCCGCAAGGTCCTCAATACCGAGATTCTGGCTTTGCTGCCCGATGACATGCGGGCCGCGATCAAGCCGAGAGTGATCGACGGCGAGAGCGATCTCCTCTGGCTCGCTTCTGAGATGGAGGTCTTCGGCCCGCATGACTGGACTGAGAATGACCCTGACCGCGGCGAGCAGATGGCGTACTACAAGCGCCGCGAGAATCGTATCAAGGCTCTCGGCGACGAGGGCGAGGCTGCTTACTACTGGTGGGAGCGTTCTCCTAGTGCGAGCAGCACTGCCAGCTTCTGTGGTGTCAACAGCAACGGCGACGCCAGCTACAGCTACGCCAGCGACTCGTATGGCGTGGCCTTCGGCTTCTGTGTTTAATCTGCGATCTAAGAATCCCCAGCCCGTCAGGGCTGGGGACAAGTAAGAAGGAGGATTCCGATGGGATTAAGAGAACTGCGCCAGGCGAAAGGCTTGACCTTAAAAGGTCTGGCTGCGCTGAGCGGTGTTAACTATATGAAGATTCACCAGATCGAGACGGGCAAGATCAACCCTGAGAACATTGCGCTCAAGACCGCCGTGAAACTGGCGAAGGCGCTTGACTGCAAGCCCGAAGACATTCTCGCCAAGTAGAGGGACCGCTTATGGACGACGCCGAATATATTTACAAACAAGACGTCAAAGAGAAGGCCATTACCGCGCGGAGTTCGCATAAGTATGGCAGCTCTCGCCGTCGTCGCTGCGGCCTTTCCAGCGACAATTTAACACGAAAGGAATGGGAACGTATGAACGGCCCAGTACATACTCTCAAGCCCGACGAGGCTCTTTCCTGGGACAGGTTCAGAGCTTTGCCGAGGAGCTTGCAGCAGGACTATATCAAGCATATCCTCTCGAAGTTTAAGGTCGGGCCCGCGGCGCTCGGTCGTATGTTCGGTGTCAGCGAGGCCTATTGCGGGGACTACCTCAAAAAGCAGCTCGGTATCGCCTTCCAGGGACGCACAACCCGACAGGAGACCTTGCGCTTCCTCGACGCCTATCGCCCTGACCGAGGACCGGTTTGCGCCGACAAAAAAAACACCGAGCTCACGCGAATCTCGCTGACCTTCTGCGGTGGCTTCTCGCCCGAGGCTATCACCGCAAGGCTGCAAGGTCTTTTCCCCGCGGGTGCGGCGGTCTCGGTTACGATCGATATTTCTGCTGCTGAGGCTTGACCTTTGCTGTATCGCCCTACAGCAAACAGCAATCTTACAGCGGAGGGAATTATCTCTCTGCTGTAAGACGAAAGCCCTGCTATTACTGACTTTTTGGGACTTTACAGCAGTTACAGCAGTTTTTTATATAAGAGATAGAAATTAAGAGGTAACTTATAACTCAAACGCTTAATTTTAATATTCTATATGGAAAAACTGCTGTTTTGTTTATTTCGTTTATTTCGCTGTAGGAGGAGGTTGACATGGCGAAAAATAAAAAGCGTGGGCCGGCTCAGAAGTCAAAAGGCTCCTACGCCCAGGAGCTTCAGATGAAGAAACAGCTCGGCGCGAATATCATAGCGGACTGGACCGCGCAGCTCTGCCTCGACACGATGGCTATTGTCCTTAATGACCCCGAGGTCATGGGCCATAGCACGCTCGGCTCGAAACGGCTCATGCGTGTCTGCGAGGCCTTCAACGAGTTATTCGATAAGACTCGGATTGCTCTCTCTAAAAGCGATGAGGCTGAATACTGGCGCGTAAAGATCGACCAAGCGCAAGAGCGCATCTTTGGTCCCGATTATCTTCACTGGCAAGAGCGCTATTCCTACTGGGACGAGCGCGACACCTATTAAGGAGGAAAGAGCATGGCTCGATTGACAAAGAGAACGCCGTCCGGCTGGGCACTTGCTGCACCGTGCGCGTCTGGGGTTCTTCTGGCGGTGCTCGCACGATATGAGAATATCGGCAGCGCGCACCAGTTTAGACACCTCAACGAGCTCAACACGCCGAAGAGTCCGTACCCTGACGGCGATACAAGCATTTTGGAGTGCCCCTGCTGCAGGAGCGGTGAATGGCTCCACAACGCCGACGAAAGCGCGGCCAACTTCTGCGGGCAATGTGGACAGGCGATCGACTGGACCGAGCCCGAAGTCCATTGCGGGGACTGTGAGCACCTGACCTTCTCCGACTGCTATGGCGAGTGCGGGAAAGGCTACAAGGGAATTGTCCAGCCCGGGGACTCTTGCGGGAAAGGAGTTGCGAAAAAGCATGATAACACGGCGAGCTCTTAAAGCCGAAGTTGTCCGGCTTACGTACCGCGTGCAGGAACTTGAGGACCGCCTTTGCCCTTGTGAACAGCATGATTATATTAAGGTTGATACCGAGTATGAATGCTCGCCTGCCGGCGTTGACGCAATCGGCGTCTACCGGTGTAAACGCTGCGGCAAGAAAATCAAGAGGTACTGGTAACCTCTTTCTTTTCGGCGGTTTTGCCTACTAATTTCAGTAAATCCTCGAGCGCTTTGTCGGCATACGAAACTTACTAAACACGGTAAAATCATAATTGTTGAGAGCAACACACCGAAACAATTACGGAGGTATTTATCATGCTGAAACTTAAGGACATTCTCGCCGCTGCAAACGCTAAGGTCGCCGAGTATATGGCTCAGGGCTATATGATCTCCTGGATGAACGCTTCTTTCGGTTACAAGTTCCGCGTGGACCTCGAGAAAAACGGCGATCGCGTCCGCGTTAAGGTCGACAGCTTCCACAACTGGGAACTCGCTTCGAGCATTGAGGGCCTGAACCTGCAGGTCGTTCGCATCTCTTGCGCTGACGCTTTTGAAGATCGTGCCGTTGAGCCCCTCTACTCCAAAAACTTTTATGACCTATCCCGCTATGGTCGCAGCCAGGCCTTCACCGAATCCCTTGAAGAAAAGCAGGCCGCTTGTGATAAGGTCATTGCGAGATACCTTGCTTCTGATCGCGACACTCGTACCGAGCTCCAGCCCTCCGCGGCGCTCATTCGCCGGCTGAAACAGCGTAAGGGCTTTACCAACGCAACCCGCAATAATATCCGCGTCTATCGTAGCGTTGCAGGTTACACCATCGAGATGGCCGGTCGCAACGGCGCCAAGGCGAAGAGCGAGCTCATTCGTCTGCCTGGCACGAAATAAGCGCCTGTCAGAAGTGCTTAGCGAAATCAGTAAAATCTCGAGCAGTTTGTCGGCATACGAAACTTACTAAACACGGTAAAATCATAATTGTTGAGAGCAATAAACCAACGACAATTATGGAGGAAATAACATGAACGTTTACGTTGCGATCGGTCATTTCAAAGACAGCAAGAATATCACTTGCGTTGCATTGACGCAGACCACTAAAAAGGCTTTTATGAATGACTGCTACGGCAATGAGTTTGTTCCGTACGTCGTTCTTACGGAAAAGATGCTCAGCAAGATTCAGTCCTGCACCGATATTTACGAGCAGGTTAAGAAAATGACCACGAACTATCGCGTATGGAACAATGTCGCTGACTATCTCACTGAGTGCCTCAATATTATCGCCGACAAAGTTGAAAACGCTAAGGCGCAGGGCTGAGACCCTGCGCCAGAAGAGAGGAGGTTGCCGGAGTGCGAGAACTTTCGGTACGGCGCGTGCTTACTGACGAAACACGCAAGCAGGGCATATTGCTCATGGGCGAGGTATATTCCTTGCATATCACGCAACAGCATGAGGTGATTATTACGGATAACAGCGACTATACAAAGATTTACGCAGTCATGTCATTGGAATTCGCAAATGCTGCTGGCTTTATTTAAGCGCCCAGGCCGTCCGTATCGCGTCCAAAATCTGGGAGTATAAACACCAGGGTTCCAGGTCTAAAACGCGATATGAGCTGCCCAGGCGTCCCGTAGGATAGTTTAAGGAGGAATGACTTATAGACTGCCATATTGGAGTTCTTCATCGGTCCGAGTATTCCTCGCTCGTGACCTTGGGCGAGCTCAAGCATCACATTGAAGACCAGAAGGAATTCAACCGCAGTTTGCGGGGCGACCCGCTGCTCCGCGATTGCAAAGAGCTTTACGCAAAGGTATTCACGCTCAAGCAATACGCCGATCGCAGGCGTAGCACCGACTTGACCCGCTTTTCATTCTGCCCCGACTGCGGGAAGAGAATTGACTGGAAGAGCATCGCTGAGGAGCCTCGACCGCCCTAAACGAAAAGACCGCCCAGGTCAAGCCTGAACGGTCAAATCGAGTGCCAGCCAGAAACCATAACGCAAGACGATGATCTCGCATTCAGGTGTTCGACCAGCGATTAAAATGGTGGAGCTGAGGGGAATCGAACCCCTGTCCGAAAGCAACTTGACTGGACTTTCTCCGGGCGCAGTCTGTTATTTACATTCCCTCGGCGCGGCGGGAGCAGACACTCTACGCGCCTTGGTAGCTTCATGATGCATGACGCAGGCAAAGCTTACTGCGTTCACGGACGCCACTAGATCACGCCCAAGCCCGGCTCGTGGCCCTTCCGGGGAGGACGGGCTGCCTAATTAGGCAGCCTGAGCAACGTAAGTGTTGTCAGTTAATTTAGAAAAATTGCCCGTTTTATGGAGGCCAGGCGCCTCCGCCCGCTTATCCAGCCTCACTGCCCCCGTCGAAACCAGTGCAGCCCCATATGGCAGCGGAAAACCGCTGCGGATCGCTGGAAAACTCTAAATTAGACTCTCGTTGCTTTTATCATCCACTTCATGGGCCGGAGTTTTGCCACGAAGCGATAGAATTTATTAAATGCCGTCGGCGTGTAGAACGTCCGGCCCTTTTTTGCTGCCTGGATCGTCCCGGCAACGACCTTTACCGGGTCACACCACGGGATATTGCCGAACAGGTCATGGTCGCCCGCAGCGTCGAAGAATTCAGTTTTCATCGGGCCGGGGCAGACGGCTGTGACGGAAATGCCCTTGGGGCGCAGCTCGTCGGCGATGCCGCCGGTAAAGGCGGAGACATACGCCTTGGAGGCGCTGTAGACCGTCATGCGGGGCGTGGGGCAAAAGGCCGCGATGGACGAAACATTGATGATCTTCGCCCCGCGCGTCATAAATGGAATAACTGTCTGCGTGACCATGGTGAGCGCGCGGACATTGAGGTCGACCACGCGCATGACGTCTGCCGGCGACGCGCTTGAGCCGATATTGCCCGTCGTGCCGCAGCCCGCGTTATTGACGAGCACGCGCACATCGGCCTTCTGCTCGGCCAGCTTTTCGCCGAGATAGCGGAAGCTTTTGGGGTCGAGCAGGTTCAGGCCCATGCAGACGAACTTCTTTTCCGGGAACTGCTGGGCCAGCTCTTCGAGCTTGCCCACGCGGCGGGCGATGAGCCAGAATTCCTCGATCTCCGGAAATTCCCGCACGAGCTGGCGTGTGAATTCCGCGCCGAGTCCGGCGGACGCGCCGGTAATGACGGCGGCGGTCATCCGCGTCCGTAGGGGTCGCGGAGTTTGTCGGGCTCAGGGTATTCCTCGCCCCTGGTGTCGACGCGGATAGAGGCGATCTTCTGCTCGGTGAGCGGGCGGTCGTTCCCGTCGGTCTTCACAGCGGCGATCTTGTCGACGACATCCATGCCCTCGAGCACCTTGCCGAACGCGGCATACTGGCCGTCCAGAAATTCGCCGTCCTCATGCATGATGAAGAACTGGCTGCCCGCGGAGTTGGCCGCCTGCGCGCGGGCCATGGACAGAACGCCGCGCTTGTGGCTGAGATTGTTCTTCACGCCGTTGAGCTTGAACTCGCCCTTGATGCAGTAGCCGGGGCCGCCGGTGCCGGTGCCCTTGGGGCAGCCGCCCTGGATCATGAAGCCGGAAATAACGCGGTGGAAGATCAGGCCGTCGTAAAAGCCCTTGTTGGCAAGGGAGATCATGTTGCGGACGCTCTGCGGCGCTTTGTCGGGGTAGAGCTCGCAGACGATCTTGCCGCCGTCTGCCATTGTGAGGGTCATAATGGGATTTTCCATGGGATTACCGTCCTTTCATTGCGCGGTCGATCTGGCGCTTGGCGTCCTTCTTTGCGGCGTCGTCACGCTTGTCGTAGAGCTTTTTGCCCCTTGCAAGCGCAACCTCGACCTTGACGAGACTGCCGCGGAAATAGACGCTCAGCGGGATCAGCGCATATCCGTCCTGCTTCACCTTGCCGTACAGCCGCATGATCTCACGCTTGTGCATGAGCAGCCTGCGCGGGCGAAGCGGGTCTTTGTTGAAGATATTGCCCTGCTCGTAGGGTGCGATGTGCATCTGCCGGATGAAAAGCTGCCCGTCCTTGATCTGGCACCAGGCTTCCTTCAAGCTGAGCGTGCCGAGGCGGATGGATTTGACCTCGGTCCCGGTGAGTTCGATGCCGGCCTCGAATTTTTCATCGATGAAATATTCATGGAACGCCTTCTGGTTCCGCGCGGCGATCTTCACGCCCTCCGCCATGGAACACACCTCCCTCCGGCAATCATACGATGTGTATTATATGTCAATTATATCAGCCATGTCAAGCGTTTTCCGGTACTGCGTGTACCGGACGACACGGTTCAGCAGATATTGTTGAAATGCGCGGCACTGCTGCGCGCTTAGATTCCGGTTTGACATGATGACAAGCGGGACGATAGGGCCGCCGCCCTGAAATGGAAGCTGCACGTGCCGGTACGGCTGTGCCCGCAGACCGTTTCGCTCGTAAAAATGCTTGCGGCGGCAGGTAATCTCATCGTCCGGCGGTTCGATCTCCAGAATCAAAGGCTTGTCCTGCGTCAGCAGCTGCCGGAGAATCGTGCTGCCAGTCCCGTGGCCGCGCAGGTCGGGCTGAACAGCAAAATGCTCAAGATAGCAGAAGTCCTCTGTCTCCCATAAAAACACATCCGCCAGCAGCTTTCCGTCCTCGACTGCGCCGAGCGGGAAAAAGTCCGCGTCCTGCAAGGCGCGCAGGTGGTCTTCCCGCGCGCGCCGCTCGTTGGGCGGGAAGCTGGCTTCGTAAAGGGTGAACGACGCTTCAAACAGCGGATGGGAAGCGCCGATGCGTTCAAAAATCATGTCTGATAAAATTCTGCGACCAGCTGCCGGTCGTACAGCACGCGGGCGCGGAGCGCTTCGAGGCTCTCGAACCGCAGTTCGCCGCGCAGATGTTCTTCCAGCCAGACCGCAAGCTCCTTTCCATATAGATTGCCGGAGAAGCCGATCAGATTGGCCTCCAGCACCGGCGCAGACAGCGCGCCAAGCGTCGGATGGACGCCGATGTTGACGCAGGCGGGATAGCGCCTGCCGTCAAGCTCCGCCTCCGCGCGGTAGACGCCGAAGGCCGGGACGAGCACATCCGGGGAAAACGGCAGATTCGCCGTTGGGAAGCCAAGCCCGGCTCCTCTGCCCGCGCCCTTCTGCACGGTGCCGGTCACAAGCTGGCCGTGGCCGAGCAGACGCGCGGCAGTTTTGCAGTCGCCGGAACGCAGAAGCGCGCGGATGGCCGTTGAGCTGACGCACTGCCCGTCCAGCTGAATTTCCGGGATCACGTCGCAGCCGACGCCGAGCGCGCGGCATTTTTCGCGCAGCCGGTCGGGATTCCCCTGTCCCCGGTCGCCGAAATGGAAATCGTGCCCGCAGACCACATGGCGGGCGCGCAGCTGCCGGACGAGATAGTCCTCGATGAAGACCTCCCACGGCATATGCATCATCGCCTCGTCAAAGTGCGCGAAAATGACCTCTTCAATGCCGCAGAGCCTGCGCATGAGAAGCTCACGCTCGGCCATGGTATTGAGAAGCGGCACGGCCGTTCCAAACACGAGCGTATCCGGATGCGTATCAAAGCTCATGGCCGCCGGGGTAAGGCTAAGCTCCCGCGCACGCTCGCGCGTTTTATTCAGAAGCGCGGCATGGCCCAGGTGGATGCCGTCAAAAAAGCCGAGGGCCAGAACGCGGTCATGTTGCAAGTGTGTTCACCTCGAAAAAGCTCTTGATGGTGGTAAGCAGCCCGTTTTCCACGCGGCCAAGCAGCAGAAACTCGCCGTCCTCGGCGTAGACGCGATAGGTTCCGGGCCGGAACTGCCAGTCCCTGACCTGTGCGCCGTTTTTGAGCTTTGCAGCCTGTCCCAGTGTGACGATGAGCGGCGGATGTACCGAAAAAACCGCGTCGACGGGCATGAGAAGCTCCTGCGGATCGTGTTCTGCCGCAAAATCCAGCACCTGCTGCATCGTGACGGCCTGCGAAAACGTAAAGCTTCCGGCCCGTGTCCGGCGCAGGGACGACATACAGCCGCCGCAGCCAAGCGCGCTGCCCAGATCGTGGCAGAGTGTGCGCACATACGTTCCCTTGGAGCAGCGGACGCGAAGAACATACTCCGTCCCCTCCCCTTCCAGCAGCTCCAGCTCGTGGATGGTGATGCTGCGGGGCTTCCGCTCGACCTCTTTGCCCCTGCGGGCCAGCTCATAGAGCTTCTGGCCGCCGATTTTAATGGCGGAATACATGGGCGGGATCTGCTCGATCGGGCCGAGGAAGCGCTGGAGCGCGGCCTGCACATCCTCCCGCGTGACGGTCACGGGATGCGTTTCGAGGACAGTCCCGCTCGTGTCCTGCGTGTCGGTCACAGTGCCGAGGCGAAGGCCCGCGATGTATTCCTTTTCCGCTGATTCCAGAAATTCCGCCGCCCTTGTCGCGCGGCCAATAAAAATGGGCAGAACGCCGGTTGCCATCGGGTCGAGCGTGCCGCCGTGGCCGACGCGGCGTTCATGAAATACGCCGCGCAGCTTGGCCGCCACATCCTGACTCGTCCAACCGGCGCTCTTGTCGATCACAAGGATTCCGTTTGCCATAGGTTCTCCTCAAAGCTTCACGCCGCTGTCGCGCAGCGCCTGCAAAATGGCTGCTTTCGCGCCCTCGACGCCGCCGGGGACGCTGGCTCCCGCCGCAGCGGCATGGCCGCCGCCGCCGAGCAGACCGCAGATCTGCGCCGCGTCATACGGCGCTTCGGTGCGCAGGCTGATCTTGCCGAGGCCGTCCTCGACCTCGCGGATCATGACGCCGATCCGCACGCCCTCAATGCTGCGGGCAAAGCCGGAGATCGAGTCCAGATCGTCCTCCGTGGCGGAGAATTCCGCAAGCAGACGCTTGGGCATGACGCACACGCCGACCGTTCCGTCTGCGTAAAACTCCATCGTCTCCGTCAGCTTTGCCTCCATCCGGAGGCGGGAAAAGCTCTTGGTATCGAAAAAGAGCTTGTTGATGGGATACACGTCCGCGCCCGCCTCGATCAGCGCAGCGGCCGTGCGGTGGGTATTGGACGTAGTGTTGGAAAACTTGAAGCAGCCCGTATCCGTCGAGATCGCCACATACAGGCACTCCGCGATCCGTTTTGTAACGGTCACGCCAAGCTCCAGCAGGATCGCGTGGATGATCTCGCCGCAGGCGGCCTTGTCCGCCTCGACGAGCTTCGGGCAGGCAAGAGAATTGCTGCCGTGATGGTCGACCGCGCAGACGGGCGTGAGGCCCATACGCACCGCATCGAAGGACAATAGGCCCTCGGACGCGATATCCGCCGAAATGACGGTCGCGCCTGCGGGCAGCGCCTCGCAGACAAGCCCGTCCAGGAACGGATCGAAGCGGGGCGTGAACTGCTCGTTCGTCAGGACAAACGCCGTCTTTCCAAGCTGCCGCAGGCCGAGGCACAGCGCGCCTGCGCTGCCGATGGTGTCGCCGTCCGGGCGGCGGTGGGTCAGAATGACAAAGTTGTCATGCGCGCGCGCAAACGCGCAGAATTCAGCCCTCGTCATTGGCCTTCTCCGCCTCCCGCGCAGCCTCCTGCCGTTCGAGCTTCTCGAGAAGATCGAACATATGCGCGCCGTATTTGAGCGAATCGTCGAGCGTGAAGACAAGCTCCGGCGTATAGCGCAGCTGCAGACGGCTGCCAAGTTCGCGCCGCAGCCAGCCGCCCGCGGACTTCAGGCCGCGCAGCGCATCCTGCGACCGGGCCTCTTCCAGCACGCTCACATAAATTTTACTGTAGCGCAGATCGGGCGTGGTGTCCACGCGCGTGATGGAGATCATGGTCTGCACCCGCGGGTCCTTCAGCGAGCGGATCAGCTCCGCCAGCTCCCGCTGGATCTCCTCGTTGATCCGGCCAATTCGGTTGGAAGCCATAGTACCTCCTTGTAAACAATCAGGTTGGCCAGCGCCGATTTTCCGGCGCTGACCATACCGTCCTTACTCCTTGATCTGCTCCATAACGAAGCATTCAAAAATGTCGCCTTCCTTAATGTCGTTGAACTTCTCGATCGACATACCGCATTCGTAACCGGCCGCGACCTCCTTGACCGCGTCCTTGAAGCGCTGCAGGGAGCCGAGCTTGCCCTCATGGATGACGATATTGTCGCGCAGAACGCGGACAGACGCGTCGCGCGTGATCTTGCCGTCCTTGACGTAGCAGCCCGCGATGGTGCCGATGGCGGAGACCTTATAGGTCTGACGGACCTCGGCGTGGCCGATGATGGCCTCGCGGAACTTGGGCGCAAGCATACCCTTCATGGCGTCGGTGATCTCGTTGATGGCATCATAAATGACGCGGTACATCCGCATATCGACCTTGTCACGCTTCGCGGCGGCCTGTGCCAGCTCGTTCGGGCGGACGTTGAAGCCGATGACGATGGCGTTGGACGTAGAGGCCAGCAGAATATCGGATTCGTTGATCGCGCCGACGCCCGCGTGGATGACGCGCACGCGCACCTCGTCGTTCGACAGCTTTTCGAGCGAGGCCTTGACGGCCTCGGCCGAGCCCTGCACGTCTGCCTTGACGATGAGGTTCAGCTCCTTCATTTCGCCCTCCTGCAGCTTGGAGAAGAGGCTTTCGAGCGTGACCTTCTGATTCAGCTTGTTGGCGTCGTCCTTGATCTTCTGCTTGCGCTGCTCGACAAGCTGACGCGCCATGCGCTCGTCGGAGACGACGCTGAATTCGTCGCCGGGAGACGGGACCTCGGCAAGGCCGGTGATCTCGACCGGGACGGACGGGCCTGCCTCCTTGACCTGCGCGCCCTTGTCGTTCGTCATGACACGCACGCGGCCCACAGCCGTGCCCGCAATGATAAGGTCGGACTGACGCAGCGTGCCGTTCTGGACAAGCAGCGTTGCGATCGGGCCGCGGTTCTTGTCCAGACGCGCTTCAAGAACGCAGCCCTTGCCCGCACGGTTCGGGTTGGCCTTGAGTTCTTCCATCTCAGCGGTCAGAATGACCGTCTCAAGCAGCTCGTCGATGCCTGCGCCCGTCTTGGCAGAGATCTTACAAACCTCTGTTTCGCCGCCCCATTCAGACGGTGTCAGACCGTGCTCGGTCAGCTGGGTCAGGATGCGGTCGGGGTTCGCGCCGTGCTTATCCATCTTGTTGACGGCCACGATGATGGGGATCTCGGCGGCCTTGGCGTGGTTGATGGCCTCGATGGTCTGCGGCATGATGCCGTCGTCAGCGGCGACAACGAGAATGGCGATATCGGTGCACATCGCGCCGCGCGCGCGCATCTCGGTAAAGGCCGCATGGCCCGGCGTGTCGAGGAAGGTGATAGGCTGGCCATTGATTTCAACGGTATACGCGCCGATGTGCTGCGTGATGCCGCCAGCCTCTCCGGCCGCAACCTTCGCGTGGCGGATATAGTCGAGCAGGCTCGTCTTGCCGTGGTCGACGTGGCCCATGACGACCACGACCGGCGGACGGGTGACAAGCTCGTCTGCGGTGTCCTGATGGTCGTCGAACAGACGCTCTTCGATGGTAACGATGACCTCGTGCTCGACCTTGCACCCAAGCTCGGTGGCGACGAACTCCGCCGTGTCAAAGTCGATGGTCTGGTTGACCGTGGCCATGACGCCGTTTTTCAGCAGGCACTTGATGACCTCGGCCACCGTCTTTTTCATGCGGGAGGCCAGCTCGCCGACAGTGATCTCGTCGGGGATCTTGACGACCAGCTGCGCCTTTTTGGCAATTTCAAGCTGGAGGCGGCGCATTTTCTCCTGCTCCTCGGAGCGGGACTTCGTGCCGAAGCGCTTGGCCTGCTGCTGCTTTTTATTCTTGCTGCCGATCTTCTGCTTGCCGCTGGAATAATTCTGTACGCGGTCGGAGACGAGCGAATCGACGCGGTCATCATAGCGGTCGGCATTGACCGTGACGGCGCTGGTGTCGATGACGCGGCGCTCGCGCTTGCGCTCGGGCTGCGGCTGCTTGGCGGCAGGCTGGGCAGCAGTCTGCTGCGGGCGCGGCTGGTTCTGGCCGCCCTGCGGCTGCGCCGGGCGCTGGCCGTTCTGCTGCGGACGCGGCGCATTCCCCTGCTGCTGCGGGCGCGGCTGGCTCTGACCGCCCTGCGGACGCGGCTGGTTCCCGGCCTGCACGGTCTGCGCGGGTGCGGCGGGCTTTGCCTGCTGTGCGGGCGCGGGAGCGGGCGCTTCCTTCTTCTGCGCAGCTGCGGCAAAGACCTGCTCGATCGAATCGATCTGGTTCTGCTGCGTGATATAGTCGACGATCACGTTCAGCTGGTCTTCCGATAAATTCTGGGAGCTGCTTTTCGGCTTTTCATAGAACTTCCCGACGATCTCGATCAGCTTCTTGGCCGGCATCGCAAAATCGTCCGCGACATCCTTGATCTTCTGTTTCACTTCAATACTCAATACAGCCACCTCCAGTTATTTCTTCCCTGTTTTGACATTCTTTCTGTGCGCCTGCGCCTCCTGCCGGCGCTTCAGGACGCGCTGCGTCTGCACGGTCAGCTGGGTCAGGATCTCATCATGTCCCGGATCGCCCAGTGCCTCAAGAAACGATTTTGCAAACGCGGGATCGGTAAACGCGCACAGCGCGCAGGCATTGCAGCCCAGTCCGTTCCCCAGCTCGTCTTTGGTGTACGGCGCGCAGATATACGGGCATTTGCTGCCCGAAACAAAGGAGCGTGCCCGGCGGAAGGTATGGTCGCCGGCGTCCTTTGCTACCAATAGAAGCTTCGCCTTGCCGCTGCGGCAGACGATGCCGACCGGCTCCTCGCCGATCTCCAGAAGCCGTGCGCGGCGGGCAAGGCCCAGCAGGCGCAGCGCCTTTTGCTGCTGGTCAGTCATGATCGCCCGCCTCCATTCTCAAAAGGAGCTGATCGTAGATCTCCTGCGGGATCTGGCAGTCAAGCCCCCGCTCGAGCGCCCTGGACTTGATCGCCCGCCTGAGGCATTCGGCCTGCGGGCAGACATATGCGCCGCGGCCGGGCGCCTTGCCCCGGAAATCGAGGGAAATTTCCCCCTCCGGGCTTCTGACCACGCGGACCAGTTCTTTTTTCGCCTTCATTTCCCGGCAGCCAACGCATTGGCGCATGGGAATTTTTTTCTGCATATGCGCGCCTCCTTTTCAGAAGCAGGCTTACGCCTGCGGCTCGGCATCTTCCGGCGCTTCGTCCGGCTGCGCGTCGATCGCTTCGAGCTCCTGCTCCTGCGAGGCGGGCTTGATGTCGATCTTGTAGCCGGTCAGGCGGGCGGCGAGACGGGCGTTCTGGCCCTCCTTGCCGATGGCGAGCGACAGCTGATCGTCCGGGACGATCACGCGGCAGGCCTTCGCGCTGCCGGGCAGGAGCGTCACGGATTTGACATCCGCCGGGGAAAGCGCCGCGGCGACGAACTTCGCCGGGTCCTCCGACCAGACGATGATGTCCATCTTTTCGCCGTGCAGCTCGTTCACGACCGCGCCGACTCTTGCGCCGCGCGTGCCGACGCAGGCGCCGACCGGATCGATGCCGTCCTGCGAGGCGTAGACGGCCAGCTTCGTGCGGGAGCCTGCCTCGCGGGCGATGGACTTGATCTCAACGAGACCGGAGGCGATCTCCGGAACCTCAAGCTCGAACAGGCGCTTGACAAGGCCGGGGTGCGTCCGGGAGACGATGACCTGCGGGCCTCTGGTCGAGCGGCGGACCTCCACGACATAGACACGGATGAGGTCGCCCTCGTGATAATACTCCGTGCGGACCTGCTCGGATGCGGAGAGCATGGCGTCGGTCTTGTCGTTGCCGCCGCCGATGCGGATGGTCATGTCGTTCGTTGCGGGCTCGATGCGCAGCACCGTGCCGGTGAGGATCTCATGCTCCTTGGATGAGAAGGTGTCGAAGACCATGCCGCGCTCTGCTTCGCGGATGCCCTGGATGATGACCTGCTTGGCCGTCTGCGCGGCGATGCGGCCGAAGTCCTTCGTCTGCACGTCGACGTTTACGAGGTCTCCCAGCTGCGCGGTCTTGCTGATTCTGCGGGCCGCGTCGAGCGTAATTTCCGTGGCGGGGGTGATGACGTCGTCGACGACCTCCTTCTGCACGTACATATGCATATCGTTGTCCTTGACCTCGACGAAGACGTTGTCGGTGTAGCCGTCCTTGTCCTTCTTGTATGCAGCGACGAGAGCCTGCGTGATCTTCTCGACCATGTAGCTCTGCGGGATCCCGCGTTCTTTTTCAAGCTGCGCAAGCGCTGCAAAAATTTCGGCATTCATAGTTTTCTAAATTCCTCCCTTTAAAACTCGACGTGAAGCCGCACCTGCGCGACCTCGTTTTTCTGGAATGTATATGTGGTTTCTGCGGTGTCGATGGTCACGGCGCCGTCCGCATAGCCCGCGAGCTTCCCGATGAATTCCTTCGCGCCGCCTATGGGCTTGAAGAGCTTCACCGAGACGGAGCTGCCCATAAACTGTGCAAAATCAGACGGACGCTTCAGCTGCCGTTCGAGTCCTGCCGAGCAGACCTCAAAATTGTAGCTGTCCGGCACGGGATCCTTTTCATCGAGGATCGGATCGAGCGCGCGGGAAATGGCCTCGCAGTCGGAGATATCCACGCCGCCGTCCTTGTCGATGTACAGACGCAGGAACCATTCTCCGCCCTCGCGGACATATTCCACATCCCAGAGCGTACAGCCGTGCGCCTGCACGACAGGTTCTGCAAACTGCGCCACCTGCTCCGTTACCTTCATGAAAAATCCCCCTTACCAGCAAGAAAGAGTGGGGAGCAATTCCCCACTCTCAAGTAAAATACTATCAAGATGGCCTTATTATAGCATCCGCGGGCGGAAATTGCAAGGAGTATTTCTGTTTTTGACCCGGAATTTCTTGTTTTTTTCCTTCTTTTTTCGCCCTGATCTGCGCAAAAGCGCACTGTGCGCGAAAAAAACGCAAATTCCTGTCTGCGGGGTGTCATTTCCCCCGCGTGTGTGCTATACTATATGAAATGAAGCTCGCTTGGGGGTATTTGAGATATGAAGCAGAAATCCGGCATGATCGGCGTCGTCTACGCCGCGATCCTTTCCGCCATCGCCGGTTACTTTTTTCGCATGACGCAGCTGTCTGGCGGCAGCAGCGTCCCGCTGATCGCGTTCAGCATCCTGATGGTCTTCGTCTTTGCGCTCGCTGCGGTCAGTCTGGAAAAGAAGTCCGCCTATGAAGCCGTCTACCGGCCCAGCGGGCAGGATCTGACGTTTTCGCTGCTCGGTGCGCTGGGGCTGGTCGCGGGCTGCGTGCTCAGCTTCCGGGGCTCTATTGCGCAGATGCTCGTGAGCCTGCTCGGCCTGCTGGCCGGACTTTCGCTCGGCGCGGGGGCCATGCTGCGGTGGAAGAAAAAAAAGCCGTCGGCGGCGTTTTCCGTCTTCGTTGTGCTGTTCTATGTTGCAAAGCTCTTCCGCGATTTCCGCCACTGGGAGATCAATCCCGCGATTCTGGACTACTGCTTCTCGCTGTTCGCCATGATCGCGTTCATGCTGGCAAGCTATCACGCGGGCGCGTTCAGCTTTGAGCGGGGCGCACGGCGCCGGCTGGCGTTTTATTCGCTGCTGGGCGTTCTGTTCGGCGCAATCAGCCTTGCGGGCGCGCAGCTGCCGGAGCTTCTGATCTACGCGGGCAGCGTATTCTGGATGCTTGCCTGCGCGCAGCAGATGCTGAGGCGCTCCGTATAAAATAAACATACAGGAGGTTCCGTTATGGCTACAGGCAGTATTTCCTGCACCATCCCCAAGGACGCAAATTACCCGAATCTGAAAGAAGTTTCCCTGCCGCAGATGCGCCGCGAGGTTGCAGATCTCTTCGCTCCCGGTGAGGAGGCCGTGCAGTGTTTCCAGACCATCCGTGATCAGGTCGTGTTCACGAATAAGCGCGTGTTCATCGTAAACGTGCAGGGCGTCACAGGAAAGAAAGTTTCGTATTTCTCTTATCCGTACTCGAAGGTGCAGTATTTCGGCATCGAGACGGCAGGCATTCTGGACGTTGATAGTGAACTGCTGCTCGTCTTCAGCGATGGCAACCAGCTGCAATTCGATTTCCGCTCTCGCGTTGACATCAAACGCATCTGTGCAAATATCTCCGCGTACATTCTGTGAGCGTGCAAATGCCCGCCCCTCCTGCCATTTTCGGCAGGAGGGGCGGGCATTTTTATGCCTTTCTTGCAAGCGTCGCCCAGTAGGTGGGGATGTTGTGCGCGTGCAGATTGCCGTAGCCGTTGGTGTCCTCGTAGAGGTCCAGCAGCTGCAATCCCGCCTTGAGCTGGCCCGTGAGCTGCTCGTGCGCGGTGTGGGAAAACTGAACGCCGCTTTTGTCCTTTTCCAGCTGCCGCATCTGCTCCTCATCCTCGAGCGGGTTGAACGGGAGCGTGTTGATGATCCGCGTTTCGTCCTCGTCGAAGGCGAAGTTCAGGCCGTTGTCAAGCCCGGCCAGCAGCCGTCCGCCGGGCTTTAAGACCCGTGCGCATTCGCGCCAGATGGGCAGCACTGCGTAGACGTAGCAGTTGGAGACGGGATGGAAGATCAGATCAAAGCTGTTTTCGTCAAACGGCAGGCGCTTGGTCATGTCGGCGCGGACGATGGTAATGTCATAGCCCTCCCGCTCCGCGACCAGTTTCTCGGAATCCAGCTGCCGCTGCGAATAGTCCAGTACCGTGCACTGCGCCCCCAGCGCGGCGAAAATGGGCATCTGCTGCCCGCCGCCGGAGGCCAGCCCCAGCACGCGCTTGCCTTTCAGCTCGCCGAGCCAGCTGTGCGGGACGAATTTGACCGGCGTCAGCTTGACGTCCCACGTACCGGCCTTTGCCTTTTCATATTCCTCGTGGGAAACAGGCTTCCCCCATTCCCAGCCTTCCTCGACCCAGCGGTCGATGGTTTTGCTGTTGATCTCCTGATACGGAATGTCCATAAAAACCTCTTTTATTATGCTTCCTTCGCCAGCTTCCACGCGACATAGTCGTCGTAGGAGCAGAGGCGGTCAATAATGGTGCCGTCGGGCTGGAACTCGATGACGCGGTTACAGGTGGTCTGCAAAAGCTCATGGTCGTGCGAGGCAAGGAGAATGTTGCCGGGGAAGGCGCACAGGCCCTTGTTGACGGCCTGAATGGCCTCCATGTCCAGATGGTTCGTCGGCTGGTCAAGCAGCAGCACGTTCGCGCCCGAGAGCATCATGCGCGAGAGCATACACCGGACCTTTTCGCCGCCGGACAGCACATTCACGGGCTTGAAGACCTCTTCGCCGGAAAACAGCATCCGGCCCAGGAAGCCGCGCAGGTACACGTCGTCCTTTTTCGCCGAATACTGCCGGATCCAGTCGACAAGCGAGTCGGAGCAGCCCTCAAAATAGGCGGTGTTGTCCTTCGGCAGATAGCTGGTCGTGACGGTCTGGCCCCATTTGACGCTGCCCTCGTCCGGCTCCAGCTCGCCCATGAGAATTTTAAAGAGCGTCGTCTGCGCCAGCTCGTTTTCGCCGACAAAGGCGATCTTATCATTCTTATTGACAATGAACGAGACTTTATCCAGAAGCTTCACGCCGTCGATGGTCTTGGACACATCCGTCACGAACAGGATGTCCTTGCCGACCTCGCGTTCGCGCTCAAAGCCCACGAACGGGTACCGGCGCGAGGACGCGGGCATTTCCTCGACGGTCATCTTGTCGAGCAGTCTGCGGCGGGAGGTCGCCTGCTTGCTCTTGGCCTTGTTGGCTGCGAAGCGGGCGATGAAGGTCTGCAGCTCTGCGATTTTTTCCTCGGCACGCTTATTCTTGTTGCGGATGAGCTGCTGGATGAGCTGGGAGGATTCGTACCAGAAATCATAGTTGCCGACGTACATCTTGATCTTGCCGTAGTCGATATCGACGATATGCGTGCAGACGGTGTTGAGGAAATGACGGTCGTGGCTGACGACGATGACAAGGCCGGTGTCCTCGTAATCCAGAATAAAATCCTCGAGCCAGTTGATGGCCTCGATATCAAGGTTGTTCGTCGGCTCGTCGAGCATGACGATATCGGGCTTGCCGAACAGCGCCTGCGCAAGCAGCACCTTGACCTTCAGACGCGGGTCGGTGTTGGCCATGAGATCATAGTGCAGCTCCACCGGGATGCCGAGGCCCTGCAAAAGCTTTGACGCGTCGGACTCGGCCTCCCAGCCGTCCATGTCGGCAAACTCCGCCTCAAGCTCGCTCGCACGCATCCCGTCCTCCTCGGAGAAATCCGGCTTTTCATAAAGCGCGTCCTTCTCCTTCATCACGTCGTACAGGTGCTGGTTGCCCATGATGACGGTGTCGAGAATGGTATACGCGTCGTACTGGTTCTGATCCTGCTTCAGAACGGACATCCGCGCGCCTGGCTTGATGAAAATTTCGCCGGACGTCGGCTCCAGCTCGCCGGACAGCAGCTTCAAAAACGTTGATTTGCCCGCGCCGTTGGCGCCGATAATGCCGTAGCAGCTGCCGGGCGTAAACTGCAGATCGACCTGCTTGAACAGTACAGAGCCGCCAAACTGCATGGCAAGGTTGGAAATGGTGATCATAGAAAAACCTCATCAATGTTATTTTTTCTTATCATACCACAAAATCCAGTGTTTGCAAGGGAAACCGTGGGAACCGCCGGTATGGCCGGGAGCTCATTTAAGAGAAGCAGCAGCCAGGAGCGTCCGGCTTGGGTACGTGCGGTTTTTGCTGCCAGCTGCTTCTGAACCAGACCGCTGCGGAGTCACAGCGGCAGGAAGGAGAACGCCCATGTGAGTACCGGCGCGAACAGCACGGCGGGCAGGAGGTCGGCGGTCTTGATCTTCGTGAGGTGCAGCATATTAAGGCCGATGGCAAGGATCATCACCGAGCCGCAGCACGTGATCTCCGCAATGGCCGCGTCGGACAGCAGCGGCGCGATCACGTGCGCCAGAAGGGCAAGCAACCCCTGATACACGAACACGGGCACGGAGGAAAACAGCACGCCCAGCCCCAGCGAGACGGACAGCATACAAGACGAAACGCCGTCGAGCAGGGATTTTGTGAACAGCAGCTCATAGTCCTGCTTCAGACCGGCGTTGAAGCTGCCGAGGATCGCCATCGCGCCCACGCAAAACAGGAGCGACGCCGTCACAAAGCCCTCGGCGATGGGGGTCCGCTTCCCGCCGCGCTGGAAGCGGCGCTCGATCCTGCCGCCGAGGCGCTCAATGCGCCCGTCGAGATCCAGAAGCGTCCCCACGGCGGTGCCGAGCACCATTGACACGATCAGCACGAGCGTATTTTCGCCCTTCAGCATCCCGCTGACGCCGATACAGATCACGCAGAGCGCGATCGCGGTCATGATCGCGTTTGTGATTTTCTCCGGGATGCCCTTCTTTGCCAGCAGCCCGACCGAGCCTCCGGCGAGAATGGCAAGCGCGTTGACAAGAACTCCAAGCATAAATATGGCCTCACTTTGAACAGGATATCTTGCCTCTTATCCTATCATATGCGTGTCGAAGAAAAAAGAGATTTTTCGCAAAGTGGAGGAAAAACGCAAAATAAGCGGGAAAATTCAGGCTGGATCAGGGACGATATTCCAAAAAAGGTAGAAATCCTGATCAAAATGTAGTATAATGCCCTTATCTTGATAAACAGCGCCCGCCGCTGCGCGGACGCTTGGGAGTGTATATGAAACTACGCAGAACAAAGCGAATGCCCGCCACGGCAAAGCAGAAGCTGCGCGCAAAGAGGCTGGCGCAGCTGAAGCGGTTTTTGCGCGAGCACACCTGGGGCGTGATGATCACGGTCCTGATTATGATCGCGCTGATCCTGTTCGTCTGCGTGATCGCCGGGGCCGCGCCCAAGGAAGCGCCTGCGCCGGAGACGACGCAGGACGAGACGCCGCGCTATGAGTCGGGCTTTATCTGCGCCATCACGACGCAGGTCCCGTATTATACCGAGGAGCTTTCCGAGGCCGGAACGGTCGCGCGCGGGATGCAGATCACGTATTCGACCGACCGCTCTGTCGAGCGCGACGGTGTCCGGTACTATCTGACCTATTTCTCCACGCTGGACTGCGGCTATGTCTCCGAGGAAAACCTGACACAGGACCCCTCCGCCGTGATCGCAGAGAAGGTCGTCTATGTCCGCACGCCGCAGAACCTCCGTCTGGACAAAAACACGCTCGAGCTCGGCACGCTGGTCGAAAAGGGAACGGAGCTGCAGGTTCTGAGCTACGAGGGTACGACGGACGGCATCGTTGATTTATATCAGGTAGCCTATCAGGGTCAGACGGGCTACATCAGCGGCCAGTATGTCTCGACGGTGCAGGAGGAGGCCAACGACGTCTATGACCGCTTCGGCGTCTACGCCATCCACGCCGGACGCGGTGATAAGTGGGGCGGCGGCGACGCGGAAAGCCTTGATTATTTCCCACGCACGAAGGCAAGCTTTGAAGACAACAAAATGCCGAACCCGTGCTACGCAATTTATCTTACCTGCGACCCGGCAATTTTAAAAGATATCGACAAGTACATCGAATACGCAAAATCGACGAAGATCAACGCCTTCGTCGTCAACATCATGGATGGCACGTCCATCGGCTACGATTCGCCTGTGTACGAGGAATATTCCCCCACGGCGTATCAGTACGCCCAAAACTCCGTCGCAGATTATCAGGCAGTCATTCAGAAAATCAAGGACGCAGGATTCTATGTGATCGGCCGTCTGACAACCTTCAACGACTCCTTCTTCTGCCAGGATCATCCCGAGTACGCCATTGCCGACGGCTCCGGCGAGTCGCTGTATGTCGCAGCCAGCTACTGGCCGAGTGCCTTCTGCCGCTATGTCTGGGAGTATAAGGTTGCGCTGGCTATCGACGCAGTGCAGACCATGGGTTTTAACGAGATCCAGTTCGACTATGTCCGCTTCCCGGACAATACGGACCAATACGAAGCCTCGGGCGATATCGACTTCCGCAACGAGTACGGCGAGACAAAGGCGCAGGCCATCCAGCGCTTTTTGATGTATGCCACGGATATTCTGCACGAATACGGTGTCTACGTCGGCGCGGATGTCTTTGGTGAGACGAGCGGCAACTATGTCACGGCCTACGGCCAGTATTGGCCCGCGATCAGCAATGTTGTTGACGTGATTTCCGGCATGCCGTACCCCGACCATTTTGCCCGCAACGGGGCCTACCGCCCGTGGGAGCATCCATATGAGACGCTGCTCGACTGGGCCGAATCCGCCGCCAAGCGGCAGGCCGAAACGCCTACGCCCGCAGTCGACCGCACCTGGATCCAGGCCTATAACGCCATCCAGCCGCCCTATAACGAATACGGCGTGCAGGAGATCGGCGACCAGATCCGCGCGCTGCGGGAAGAGGGCCTGACCAGTGGCTTCATGGCATGGAACGCCTCCTGCAGTCTCACCAAGCTCGAAGAGCTGCGCCCGCTGTACGAGGCGCTGGAATAGAGCCAACCTTTGCTGCGCCTGTTCCAAGGGCCGTTGATACCGCTGCCCCAAAATGAGAAACCGCCCGGCTCCAAATCGGAACCGGGCGGAAATGCGTTAGGATCAGAAGATCGCAACAACAGCGCCGTTGTAGGTCTTTTCGATGTATTCCTTCACAGCGTCGGACTGGAGCGCCTTGACAAGTACCTGGATCTTGGCGCTGTTTTCTTCGCCTGCGCGGCAGGCGATGATGTTGGCGTAGGTCTGGGCCGCGTCGCCGGAGGCATCTTCGATCGCGAGCGCGTCAGCGGCGTGGAGACCCGCCTGCAGGGCGTAGTTGCCGTTGATGACGGCCACAGTGCCGGGGTTGGAGTTCGCCAGCTGTGCGGGGACGGTATCGGCCTGCAGCGGCTGCACGTCATGGCCCTTCGCGTCGACGATATCCAGCGTGGTCACGCCCTTTTCGGCGGAAGCATCGGCGGGCAGCTCAATGAGGCCTTCCTGCGCCAGCAGGAGCAGAGCACGCGTCTCGTTGGAGTCGTCGGCGGGGATCAGGATGGTTGCGTCGGCGGCAATGTCCGCAACAGAGGCAACACCGTTGCCGTACAGGCCGAACGGCTCATAGTGGATCTTGGCTGCGGAGACGAGATCGGTACCGTTGGAGGCGTTGAAGCTGTTCAGATACGGGGTATGCTGGAAGTAGTTTGCGTCGAGCGAGCCGTCAGCCAGAGACTGGTTCGGCAGCACATAGTCGTCATAGATCACGATCTGGAGGTCATAGCCCTCGGCAGCCAGCGCGTCCTTGACCTGCTCGAGGATCTCGGCGTGCGGGGTGGAGGAAGCGCCGACCTTCAGCGTTTCGAGCTTGCCGTCGGTGGAAGCGGCGGTATCGGCGGAAGCATTGTTGTCGTTGGAAGCGGGTTCGCTCTTGGAAGCGCAGCCGACAAGCGCGGCGACGAGCAGCAGAGCGGAAAGAACGATTGCAAGTACCTTTTTCATGATAAAATCTCCTTTATAAAATTTAAAATCGGTTTGTTTCTGACGTGCGGACGGCTTCGGTCACATTCGGCCGCATCGCCAGTTGATGCGGAGCAGCCGCTCAAAAATCAGTCTCATGGGACGCTCCTTTCAGCGGGCGCGCTTATCGGTCTTCCGAACGACAGTGGTGCCCACGATCTGGATGAGCTGGACGATCACGACGATCAGCAGCACGCAGACCCAGACGACGAGCTTCTGGCTTCTCTGGTGGCCGTGGATGATGGCGATCTGCCCAAGACCCGTGCCGCCCAGCGTCGCGGCCAGCGCCGTGTAGCTGAGAATGGTAACAGTCGAAATGACGCATCCGGAGATGAGCGACGGCTTTGCCTCCGGCAGCAGCACGTGCCAGATGATCTGAAAATTCGTGCAGCCCATGGCCTGTGCGGCCTCGATCACGCCTGCGGGAACCTCCTTCAAAGAGGATTCGACCATGCGCGCCACATACGGCGCGGCGGCGATGATCAATGTGACGATGACCGCGCCGTTGCCGGTCGAGGTGCCGAGCAGCAGCTTTGCTGCGGGGATCATAGCGACCATGAGGATGACCGCCGGGATGGAGCGGAAGAAGTTCACGATGAAGCCGAGCACGGTGTTGACGCCCTTGTTGGGGTGCAGCCCGTCCTTGTCCGTCGCCCAGAGAATGACGCCCAGCGGCAGGCCGATGAGATACGCGAAGATCGTGGTGAGCGCGGTCATGTAGACCGTCTGCCAGATGCCCAGCTGGATAATGTTGTTATCCCAGAGCTTTACGAAATATTCGGTAGCCATTTACCGCTCCTCCTTCCACATCAGTCCGCTGTTTTTCAGCCAGCTGACGACCTTTTCCGCGTCGTGCTCGTCGTTCGGCAGCTCGAGGATCATATGGCCGTAGGCCGCGCCCTCGACGGATTTCGTATCGGCGAACAGCACGTTCACCGGCACGCGGCAGGCCAGGATCATTTCGGAAATGACGGGCTTCTGCGTATCCTCGCCATTGAAGATCAGGCGGAGCTTCCGCCCGCCGGTCGTGGGATCGAGCACCGGCCGCTCCTGCGGGAGCACAAGCTCGCGCGCAATATCGGACTTCGGGTTCGTGAACACGTCCGCCACGCGGCCCTCCTCGGCGATGCAGCTTTTATCGATGACGGCCACGCGGTCGCAGATCTGGTCGATGACCTTCATCTCGTGCGTGATGACAATGATCGTCACGCCGAGCGTCTTGTTGATCTCGCGCAGCAGCTCCAGAATGGAGCGCGTCGTGTTGGGGTCGAGTGCGCTGGTCGCCTCGTCGCACAGCAGGTACCGGGGATTGGTCGCCAGCGCACGGGCGATTGCCACGCGCTGCTTCTGTCCGCCGGACAGCTGCGAGGGGAAGCTTGCGGCCTTGTCGGCAAGGCCCACGACCTTCAGCAGCTCCTCCGCGCGCTTCTTTGCCTCCGCCTTCGGCGTGCCGGAAATTTCAAGCGGGAAGCAGACGTTGCGCAGGACCGACCGCTGCTCAAGCAGGTTGAAGCTCTGGAAGATCATGCCGATCTGCCGGCGTACCTGTAAAAGCGCCTTCTCGCTGAGCGCCGTCAGGTTCTGCCCGTCGACCCAGACCTCGCCGGAGGTCGGACGTTCGAGCAGGTTGATGCAGCGCACCAGCGTCGATTTGCCCGCGCCGGACAGGCCGATGATACCGAAGATCTCGCCGTCCGCGATGGTCAGGTTCACATCCTTCAGCGCTTCCACGCTGCCGGAGGCCGAGGAATAGATTTTGCCGAGGTGTTTCAGCTCGATCATGGGAAATCCCCTTCCACAGTGTTTTAATAGGTTTTCTGAGACAAATAAAAAGAGCCGGGAAACTCACATCGTTTCTCAGCTCCGGCATTGGCGGTTTGACTGCCAATATGGAAATTTATGAAACAAAGCGAGCCGATTTTTGAGTACGCGAAAACATGCACATGCAGCGCATGCACATGGGCATCATCATAGCAGTCGTAAACAGCTTTTTCATCGCGTGTCGGCTCCTTTCCTGATTTCTGGGGTCATTATATATGGCGGTTCAGAAAATGTCAATGGCAGATTCGCCCCAAAAATCCGCCTTTCTGCATCGATTTTTTGTCAGTCTGTCAAAAAGCAGCCGCTCTGCAGCAGAGTCAGGGTGCTCATTTTGCGCTCGGAAGCCGTATCGATTTCCTGCACCTCATAGCGCAGCTTGTAATTCGCGCCCACATCGGACTCGAAATCATCCAGATCCTCGCCCACAGATTCACAATAGTCCCTGACATCACGCACCGGCGCGGGCATGGCGATCCTGCCGTCGACGCTGCTCGGCATTCTGCCGGTCTGGTGCCTGCTCTCCATGCGCGGCACGCTGTCTGCTGAGACGTTCCTGTCGGTCATTGTGCTGTCCTTCGGCGTTATGCAGCCGCTCATCACCGCCTTTTCCCACACGGACGATATCGCGCAGGCCGGGCTGCAATATGGGAAGGACCAATATGACCGGGAGCGTTACGCGGAGCTGCGGCAGATCGCCGCAGCAGCGGACAGAATGATCGCAGTCACTGCTGCAGTCAGACATATTTTTCGTATCTGCATGGTCCCTGCACCTGATTTCCCAGCCAGCACGCGCGGCAAGACCTTTCTGCAATCGCTTCCGGCCCGAAAACAACAGACGCAGCGCAAACCGGCCTGATCGGATTGCACTGCATCTGAGCGTCTGGCGTTTTTATTTTTCTGTCAAGCATATTGCGTGATGTGCATCATGCAATATGCTTTGCTTATTATACGCAGGCATGGCGGACTGTCAACGGGGCTGCTGCGAAACAGCCCCGTTTTTTGCTTCGAGTGCGCTGCTTTACACAAACTTGATCGTCAGCGCGATAAAGATCTGCGCCATATAGTACAGCACGTGCAGAACCGCGTTGCGGTAGGGGCTGTCGTTTTTGCCGAAGGAGAGCACGACCAGCATATTATCGCTCGTCGAGAAGCAGATGCCGCCGACAAAGAACAGGAACAGCGCCCGGTTGGACTCGATAAACGCGCCTGTCGCCGCGCATGCCGTCATGAACAAAACACCGCCGATATAAAGCACGCCGAGCGGCGTAATTTTGCCCGCGCGTACCTCCTTGGCATATGCGTAGAAGCAGGCCGCGCCCAGCGCCACCACCGCGATGGGGATCGCGTACAGCCACGCCGCCGGGCAGAGCGCCAGGATCGCGAGAATATACACGATATGGCCCAGAAAAAACGACACGGAGCCAGCAGCGAAGAACAGCCGGTGCAGCTTTTCCGACAAAAACCGCAGCGCCAGAAGCAGATCGCCCAGCATTCCGAGCGTCAGTCCCGCCACGACATACCATCCGTACAAACTCGGCCCCATCCGCCGCAGCTCCAGCAGCCCCAGCAGCACGAACACCACCGACGCCATGGTCTTGAGCACGACAGACGACGCATCGCGCCGCTTATAAGAGCGCATGATGAACAGCGTCTCCAATACCGCGCCCGCACTGATCAGCAGAATCTCCAGCATCCGCCTCCCCCCTTTCCGCGTGTTCCTTCTTCCCGCTTATTTTACCATGTCCGCCGCGCCGCTGTCAACGTTACGTGCCTGATCGTATTCGTACAGCAGCTTCGCCACGGCCTCGCGCGTGACCGGCTGCTGCCAGCCGAAGTTGCCCGCGCTGTCGCCGGTAAAAATGCCGTTCTCCTTGGCCCACTGCGCCGCCTGCAGCGCCCAGTCGGACGGATGGTCGCCCGTTCCCTTCAGAGAAAGCAGCTCTTCCTTCGTCATCTCCATCACCTCCATGACCTGCCGTTTGAACGCGAACCACGCGTTCTCGTCGTCCACCCACATTGCGGGGCACCGCTTGCTGACCACGTCATAATGCCGCAGCACGTTTTCGATCGGAATGCCGTACTTGCGCATCAGCCTTCTTGTCAGCAGCGCCGCGTTCGCCACGACCGCGTCCTCCAGCCAGTAGCGCCCCGCGTCATACCGGCAGCACATCTCGATGGAGATCGAGTTGCCGTTGCGGCAGCGCGGGTGCTTCTGCGTATAAACGCCCGCCGTGCCGACCGACCATGCCGTATCCTCGTCGCTGACCGACTGCAGCCAGCCGTTCCGGTCGACAAAATAGTGGGCCGAGGCCCCGCGCGGGGACTCAAAATATTTGAGTCCCGCCGCGGCGGAGTCGTTGCGCCCGGCCGTGTAGTGCAGCACAAGAAACTCGATGGGTGCGCTGCGGCCCTTCGTGTAATTACTCGGATGTGCCGTCGTCATGCCGTGTCTCCGCGCCGCTCTGCAGCTTCTGCGCCTGCGTCCCGAAATAAAACGCGATGACCGTCGTATAGATCATCATAAAGTCCTGGCTGACCTCGCCCCTGACCGCCTGACAGGCGAACACCGCCGTCAGCGCCAGCGTCACGATCGACTTGACCGTCAGCAGATTTTCGATGCGCTTCAAAAACTGTTCCATACCTCCAAAGCTCCTTTCCTGTACCTGTGCCTATGTCACGATCTCCCATTCGGCGACCTCGCGGGCAATGCGCTCGATGAACGAATTGCCGTGCAGCGCCTTATACGCCTTGTATTCATAGAGAAAATTCTCATATTCATACTGCCGGATGGTTTTTTCTTCCCTATGCTTATAATATGCCGCCAGCATATCCGCGCGCAGCATACAGCGCTGCCCTTCCCGGATCGCGCTGAGGCCGAACAGCCGCTCGCGCACCGGCTTTGCCAGAAGCAGCAGCAGACTCAGCACGGAACCAAGCCCGCTGCACACGCTTACAAGCGCGAAGAATGCGCCCGTCTGCTCCGCACTCATTGCATCGCTCCTTCCGCCGCCTCCAGCAGCGCCGCCAGCTCCGGCAGCAGCGCCTCGATGGTCTTTTTCGCTGCCGGCCCGAGCGCCGCGTAGCTCTGTGCGAAGCGCCTGAGCACCGGCAGCAGGGCCGCCAGCTTCTCCGCCGCGTCGGGGTCGAAGATCGCCAGACGCTCCCTGATCCGTGCAAGCGTTTCCCGTTCCAGTCTCGTCATGCCAGCGCCTCCTCCAGCTCCCGCAGCGCCTGCTCCAGCTGCGTATAGCTGCCCATTTTAATACTGAGCGTCCCGTCCCGGTTGTCTGTGATCGGGCCTGCGACGCAGTAGCCGGAGCAGTCCTGCTCCTGCGCCGCGTCATCCGCGCCGGCCTCACGCCGGACGATGACCCAGCGCAGCCCATCCACAAACAGCTGCACAGCCTGTGCATACGGCATGGCAAGCGTGACGGTTTTCGACGCGCGGCCATCCCATTCGCGGTCGATCTGCTTTCCGCAGAAGTGCGCGGGGTACTCCGTTCCGTTTACCTTCAGATATTCCATACGCTTCCTCCCTTCAGAAGCAGAACGCAAAGCTTACGCCGAGGCTGCTTGAGGCATTGGACGCGCCCGCCTGGCCGTTTGCTCTGACTCTGCAAAACATACCGCCGCTGGCTGACGACCGTTCCCACCAGAACTCGTCAACGCCTTCTCTCTTCTTGATCTTCGGGTTGCCTGCCTTGTAATAGTCGTACTGGCTTCCTTCCCCGGCTACGGAAGAACTTGCAGTCCCGAAAATCTCCACCTCGCTGAGCAGGAACAGCGTGTCCGATACGGTCTCAATCGTCGTGCTGTTGCCCCCCTCAGATGTCTTCTTGTTTACCGCGTGGATGCCGTTCTTCACCTCCGCCGGCATCAGCGCCAGAATCGCAGGCAGATAGGTCAGGCGCATATCGGTGTTCTTCCAGCCGAGACCGCTCAGGTTGGTGCTGTACATCTGCTTTGCTTCGCTGTAACAATCATGCAGCTGGAACGTCAGCGGAGCCGTGCCGGAGCCGTCCGCATACTCGTCATGATTCTTGCCGATGATATCGACCTGATAGGCCGTCCCGCCGATGTTCATGGTCTTGCTGTCGCCCACGGCCCAGCTGTCCGGGGCGATCCCGGTCCTGCACACCGCGATGATCTCTTCCCATGTATTGTCGGCAAAGCTGTCGAGATACAGGGGCATTTTCATGCTCTGCGTGCCGATCACGATGCTCTGCGCAGCATTCACCCCGTTTTTCGCCGACGTAACGCTCCACGCGCCCGCCTCCGGCAGCTCCAGCGTGCACACTCCGTCTGTCCCGGCAGTTCCCGTGACCGTTTTGGAGCCCTTCACTGCCGTGACTGCCGCCCCGGCAGAGGTAGTCACGACCAGCTTCGGCGTAATGCCGGTCTGGATCGCCTGAATTGCCGACACGAAGCCAGACGGATAGATCAGCTGCGCGGATGTGCCTCCCTTGACTCTGATCGCGTTCGCGACCGCCGTGAGGTCTGTGTCAAATGTCAAAAATTCCGCCATCAGAAGCTGCCTCCATTCGCGTTCGTGATCGTCGCCGCCGCCCATGCGCCATTGGACACCCGCAGGAACTTTCCGTTGTCGGAGGCCGTCACATCCGGCAGGAAAGTCTCATCGCCGGACAGCGTATATCTGGTTCCCCAGAAGCCCTCTGCGGCGTCCGCCGAATTAATCCACACGTAGCGGACCCTCAGTTCCTCCGGCGTATCGCCCTGCGTCATTTCTGTCAGCGCAAATTTTGCATATCCGTCCGAAGCGTCCGCATGCAGCTCTGCCAGCGGAAGCAGCACGGTATCATCACCTGTGCCCCCGTCCAGCTTCAAAATTGCACGGCATGGCCGCCCTGCCTGATGGGCGGCAAGGATCTCAGCGAATGACTTATCATGTGTAGCATCCTCGTCGTACACATTCTGCCCCGACAGCGTGCAGGTCACATAAAACGGCTCCGGGTCTTTTCCTGCTGCGCCCGCCGGGCCTTTGATGCTGACGCTTGCCGGGTTCTGTTTTCCGCCGTCGTTCGTCCAGCTGAGAACACCGGCTGCGGAAACATGGGGCGTAAAGGTCGTGCCGTCCTGTCCCGGCGCACCGTCCGCACCTGCCGGCCCGGCAGACCCATCCTGCCCGGGTGTCCCCGCCGGGCCTCTGATGCTGACGCTGGCCGGGTTCTGCTTCCCGCCGTCGTTCGTCCAGCTGAGAACACCGGCTGCAGAAACAGACGGCGTGAACGTTGTGCCATCCTGCCCCGGCGTACCGTCCGCGCCCGCCGGGCCCTGTGCGCCGTCCTTTCCGGGCGCACCGTCCGCGCCGGGGTCGCCCTTGTCTCCCTTTTCGCCCCTTGCGCCCTGAAGCGGCCCATTGTTGATCCAGCTCTCTGTTACGCCGTCGAAAATATAAATGTCATACGGCTCCGACGTACCGACGCCGTAAGCGTCGCCCGCCATCGGCGCCTGCACGGACGCTTCCAGCGCGGAGGCCGTCTCATAATACCCCTTCACGAGAAAGCCCGCGCCAGTCTCGCCCTTCGGACCCTGTGCGCCGGTTTCCCCCTTCGGGCCGCGTTCGCCGGGGTCGCCCTTGGGGCCCTGTGCGCCGGTGTCGCCCTTCGGACCCTGTGCGCCGGTGTCGCCCTTCTCACCCTGCGCGCCTGTTTCACCCTTTGGCCCTTGCGCACCTGTTTCGCCTTTTGGCCCCTGTGCACCCGTCTCGCCTTTTGGGCCTTGCGCGCCGGTATCGCCCTTCGGACCCTGCGCGCCGGTGCTGCCCTTCTCGCCCTGCGGCCCCACGACGCTTCCAACATCGACGGTGCTGCCGTCCGTCAGCGTGAAGACGAGCCGTCCCCCGTCCGTGACCTCAACCGCCTTCACGCCTCTGGAGATCAGTCCGCCAATGGTTGCTGTGATCGTATTCGGAATCTCTACCCGCATATCCGCACCTCACTCTGCCGCCGCGCGGTTGTCCCGCGCAAGCGTTGTTTTGTCGCCGTGCGTATACAAAATGTCATAGAAATACGCACCTTTCGGAAATTTTGCGCTGACCGTATCGTCAAACGTCAGCGTTGCCTGCCCGCCTGTCACGCGGTCAAACTGAAACGTATGCACCGGCGCGTGCGACGCGTCAAAAAAGCTGACCGTCAGACTGTCGGACGCGCCGACTGTGACCGGATCGCCGTCCTGATCGCGCAGCTCCAGCGCCAGCGTCACGGAAAACGTATCGCCCGCGTACCAGCGCAGCACACCGCCCGCAATGCGCGGGCTTGGCTTTGCGCCCGGAAGCTTTGTCATCTGTTCTCCTCCTTCCGGCCTTTTCAGTTGATCTCATCGCGGCGCGCCGTGCCGGGAGCCGTTCTGCCGCGCTTTTCGCCTCTGCCTCTGGCAAGGGAAGACGAGCGCTTTGTCTGCTTGTCCTTCGCCGTACCCGCCTGCGCCGCCTTCTGCCGGGCCTGCGCCGCCTTTTCCGCCGCCGCAGCCTGCTTGTCCGCGTAGGCGAGCTGCTTCCAGTACTGCGCGTTCGCCGCGTCCTCCCGGTCGGAGCGATAGTTCAGCTCATTCCAGTAATTGTCGTTCGCCAGCTTTGCGTACTGCAGCGCCAGATTCTCGCTGCGCTGCGCCTCGCTCTGATACGCGCCGCGCGCGTCGGACAGTGCCGCGTAATAATCCGACACCTGGTCGCGGTAGCGGTCATAGTCGCTCTTTTCACGGCTGCTGATGCGCGCATAGCGCTCGGAAAGCGCCGAGCCCTCGCGGTCATACTGACTGCGCGCCTGCGCGTAGAGCTCCGGCACGACCTCGTTGAGCTTCTGCAGATACGCGTTGTACGCCTGCTGCCCCGCCTGCTGGCTGTAGCTTGAGCCATAGCCGCCCGTGAGCGCTGCCGCCGCACCCATTGTGTTCTCCATTGCCAGCCGTCCCGCGCTCTGGTACTGCTCCCGGTACTGCCGATACATCGGGTCTGCCCCCAGATCGTAGGAAAACGCCTTCCGGTTCGCGATCTGGTCATAAAGCGCGTCCAGCTCGCTGTCCCACCGGGACGTATAGCTGCCGGGCTTCTCCGACAGCACCCGGTCCAGCGCCGCCTTTGCCTCGCTTGCCGCGCCGGACGGCGTATAACTGGGCGTTCTGACCTGCGCTGTGTCCGTCTGACCGGCCGGAGCCGTTCCGTAGCTGCCGCGATAGTTATAGATCGTCTGATATTTGTTGCTGAGCGAGCTGCGGTAGCTGCCGTCGGCGTTTACGCCGAGAATGCGGTACGTGCCGCCGCCCGTCACGACCTCGTCGCCCGCCTGCAGCCCTGCCGGAGCCTTTCCGTTACCCTGCACTCTGTAAAGCGCCATTGTCCTCCTCCTTTTTCTCCTCTGTTTCCGCGTCCTCCCGCGCCTCGAGCAGCCGCACCTGCGTGCGCACCTGATCGAGCACCATTCCGACGACGCACGGCGGGAGCCCGGAGGCGTTGATCGCCTCCACCAGCCCCATACGCAGCGCGCCGATCGCATTCGAAAGCTTACTCATGCCGTTTCCTCCAATTTCCTCACTCTTTCCCGCAGCATCTGGATCTGCCGGATACACAGGGCGATCAGCTCCTCATAGCGCAGGCCGTAGTCCGCGCCGCCGTCCTTTCGCGGCGTTTTCACAAAGGCCGCGAAGTCCTTTCCCGTCAATCCGCACTCCCGCAGCGCCTGCTCCACATCCTGCGCGACAAGCCCCGTGTGCGTCCTGCCGGACGTGCCGCTTTTCAGCCGGTAGCTTGCCGGACGCAGCTTCTCAAACAGCGCGTCATAGCGTTCCAGCGCATACGAAATGTCCGTCTTCTTCTCCCGATCAGATGTAGTGATCGTGCCCGTCTGCGCGTACACGACCGACCACCGGTAATCGGAAAACCCGAGTGATCCCGCGCCGTCAACAGACGGCGCCGCACTGCCGCTCACGACCAGATCGCCGCCTACCGCCATTCGGCAGTTCGTCTGCGCGCCGCCCTCCGTGACGGAGAGCGTATTGCCGCCGTAGCAGAGCTTCGCGCCGCTTGCCGTCGCCACGACCTCGCCAAGCCCACTTTGCATATGGATCCCCGCGCCGCCGTAAGCGCCCGTCGTATAGCCGAGCCACCCGCCGACGGTACCGCTGTTCAGCGCATCGTATACCGCCATATCGCCGCCCAGCTTGATATAATCCGCCGATAAAAGCCCCGTCGTAATGTCGTTTGCCGACAGGTGATCGACCGAAAAATTGTTGAAATCCAGAATGCCGCCGTTGATGCGCGACGCGGACAGATTGCCCGTCACACTCGCCGCATCGACCGTAAGCCCCGTGATGCTTGCGCCCGTCACATTCAGGCTCGTCGCCCTGATCGCGCCGGAGATCGTCGCGCCGGAGCACGTCAGATATCCGTTCGCGTCCACCTGAAACCGGTCTGATACGGAGAGGCCGCCCGTCCCGAAATACATACCCGCGCTGCTGCCGAACACGTTTTCCACGCGGTAGATGCTCCCGTCCGAGATCGTCCACGGCCCAAAGGCCGAGCCTGCCGCCGCCGTGATCGTCCCGGTCAGCTTCGCGTTGTACGCCTCCAGTGTTCCGGACGGGAAATGCAGCTTCTTCTCCGACAGATACGCAACCTCCATCCCCTCCTGCCAGAAGGAAATGCGTTTCGGCGTCACGGTCAGCAGTTCGTTTTTCGTCCGGTCGACGATCCTTCCGCCGCCGTCTGTTACGGTCGTCTCGATATTGCCCACGCCCACACCGTACACCGGCGTCACGTCGTTGTAATACAGCAGCCCCGTCTTGATGTACTGCTGCGCATTCACGGAAAACGCGTTGTTCACGCCCGCCGTGTAATCATACAGCTGTTTGATCCCGACGGAATTGCCCTCGATCGTCAGCTGCGTCTTTTCCAGATACGTCCCGAAGTCCGACGCCGCAACATAATTCCCCGCAAGCTTCGCCGACCAGACCTCCGAATTCGCCGCCGCAAAATCCGCCGTCTTGATGATGAGGGACTTTAAAGCCACATAGCCGGAAAGCGTCGTCTTCTTTTCCTCCTCGGAAAGCCCGTCCGCATCGATGGCCTGCGCGATCTCCGTCAGCGCCGCCCGTGCCGACCAGTCGGCAAGATTCAGCTGCTCCGCCATCCCGCACAGATACCGCCGCATGCTCTCCAGCTGCTCCTGCGTCGTCCTGCCCGTAATGGACGGGTATGCAAGCGTCAGGCTGCCCATGTCCTCTGCACCTCCTTCCGTGCGTTGTAGGGGCGGACGACTCTGTCCGCCCTCTTTTCGTTTGCGCACAATCCATCGGGCAGGCAGAGTCGCCCGCCCCTACAGAGCGTTCTACGCATCGCTTCCGCCCTCCAGCACTCTCGCCAGACTGAACAGCTTCATCTCACCCTTTCCCGTCAGCCGGAATTTCAGATGGTCGCACCGCGCGGGCCGGATCGGCAGCAGGAACGTCCGCAGCCCCCGGCCTTCAATGTGCCCGCAGTGCCGCCACACGCCGTCCGAATCATACTGCACCCAGAAATCGACGCTCGACCCCTTCGGCAGCTGCATCCGCAGATTGATGCGCGAGACGTATTTCTTTCCGACAAGGCCATACGTCATGATCCCCGTCTCCGCCATCCACCCGACCGGCCCGTCCTTCGTCCCGGCCGTGCCGTAAACGGTCCTGAGCGTTCCATTTTCAAGGAAATACAGCTCGTCGCCGACCCGCGCAAACTCGCTTGCGTGCGTGCTGTCCTCCCGGTGCCACAGACCCTTGCGCGTGTCGTAGACGAACAGCGACCAGCTGTGCGCCGCATCCTCCATGCTGATGAAGTATTTCCCGCGCACACCGCCCGCGGCCGCGTTGGCATACAGCACCGTGCCGAAGCAGCCGCCGATCTCCTGCGGCAGGCTCCCGTCGTACACGCACACGCCCATGCGCGACTTGTAATACAGCCGGTCGTCCACCACCACGAGGCTCTTGCTTGACCCGTTCTGCACACCCGCACACTTCTGCACCACGACCTGATGCGCGCCCGAGGCCGACGGATAGACACGGTGGAAGCAGTCCTCCTTGAAGAACACCGGACTTCCCGCCAGCGTCGCCGCGCCCGTCCACTTTCCGTCCGTGCCGCAGCTGGCCCGCCACGAATCCGTCGCCACCCCCTGGTAGCACGCCCAGTTTTTAAAATCGCCCAGCTTGCAGCAGTAAAGCTCGTTCACCGTCTTCCCGTCCGCCACACCGTACTTGCAGCCCCAGAGCCGGTTGCCGCATTCGGTGATAAAGTCCATATCCGGCACGCGCCGGGCCGTCTTCACCGTCCCGCTCGTGACCTCCGCTGCCTGGTCGATCAGCCCCACGATGACGATAGAACTCTCGTCTGCGCCGTATAAAATCTGGCTGCCGTTCAGCTTTTTGAGCTGCTCGTTCCCGGAAAGCCCGGAGATCTCAATGCCGTCATACTGTTTGAAGCCCTTGCCGATGCCGTTCGCCGCCAGCTTCACATACACCGTCGGCACGGACACCCACTGCCCCGAGGCCTCGGCCCACTGCTTGATGGTGTGCAGACTCCCCGACGTGTCCAGCCAGTACTGCCCGTTCGACGGGCTTTCCGGCTGCGCCGCCTGCGAGAAGCTCAGTGTCAGCGCCTGCCCGTCCGCAAGACACAGCGACACGCTGATCGGCGTTTCCGCCGCGTCGACCGTATTCTCATGCCCCATGTACCCGTTGTCGGAATAATCCTCCGTGTTGAAGTAAATTCCGTCCGGGAAGATGCACAGATACGCGCCCATGGAAACGAGCTGCTTTTCTCCCGCCGTGATGTTCACCGACGGCATATACGCCTCCATGGACGCGCCGTTGATATGCAAAACCTGATTCTGCACCCAGCACAGCCTGTCCCGCGCGCAGATCGCCTGCACCCCTGAAAGCGCCTGCACCGTCCCCCGCCGCACTCTCGGCGCAAGCAGCGGATAGCAGTCCGACGTCAGATTCTCCATGTCGTAGAATTCCCCGTCAGAAAGCTTCAGATCGTGGTCATAGCCGAGAAACGCCTCGGTCGTCAGCGTCTGCTGCCGCTGCTCCGTCAGCTTTGGATAAAACATCCCGCTATCCCCCCTACAGCTTGATATACGCCGCTTCGCTCTTCGGCAGATGCGCCCGGTTGTACGCGTTCTGGTACGCCTGATAGTACATATTGTACTTGGCGGCGGAATTGTTGTACTTCGTCATCTCCCCGTTGGCGTCGTCGATCTTCATCTCCAGATACCACCGGTAAATTTCGTCATACGGCCACTCGATCAGCAGCACCGTCCCGTCCAGATCCGCCTCCGGCGTATAGCCCGCGAACGCCGCCGTCTGCGTCTCATGCTGCGTCAGGATCTCGCGGTACACCGCTCCGTCCAGCTCCGACAGCCAGCGCAGCTTGTCCGCGCTCCCATACTGGTTGGGCTTGAGCCGGTCGACCGTCTCAAGCGCCTCGCGGATGGTCATGCGCCCCGCCTCCTTTCTTCTGTCCGCAGCCCTCAGCCGGCGGCCAGCTCATCCTCGAGCTTCCGTGCCGCCTCCAGCTGCCGTCTTGCGTTTTCCAGCACCTCATACACCGGCTCCGGCACCTCGACCGCCTTGCCGCGCGGCACCTGAAACGTGCGTCCGTTGACGCAGACGAACTCAGACTGCTGTTCCGTGCCGCCCGCGCGCGGCAGCGTGATGGTCTTCATGACTGCAAATGCGTTTTCCATAGCAATTCTCCTTTTCTGTTCCGTCTTTTCCGGAGACCGGCTTTCGCCGGTCTCCATCTTGCTTTCTCAGTTTGCTTCGTCCTCGGCAGAATACGCGCCGCAGCTCTCCACACGCACCATGCGGTCCTGATACAGGATCTTCGCCGCGCTGGAGAACTTGTAGCCCAGCGTCGAGAACTGGTTGAGCGGTCCGCCGACCTGGCCCTTGTCCTTGATGATCATCTCCAGATTGCCGCCCTCGGGGTCGATCATGCCGTAGGCGTCCTTGCCGAGGAACAGCGTTGCATAGACGCTGTAATACACCGCAGGCGTACCCTTGGACTCGTCCGCCGCCGTCTTGACCGGGCAGCCCTCACCGTTGAAGATCTTGGCCTCGGTCGTCTCGATAAAGCGCACGCCATGCAGCTCGCCGATCTCGCCGGTAAACAGCTCCGTCAGACCCGCATACTTGTGCGCCTCGATCCAGGCCTCGGACGAGCGCAGATCGTATGCCACGGACGGGTGGATGATGGCAATGTACTTGCCGTCGATCTTCGGGGCCTTGAGCTTTTTGAGCAGCGTCACGGCCTTGTTGACCTCGTCCGGTGTCAGCTTCGCGGTGGTGTCCAGACCTGCGCGGCTGGTCACGGCGGTATGTGCGCCGTTCGTGCCGACCTTGTCGCAGTACTGCACATTTGTGCCCGCCGCGGCGACATTGCGCACCAGCTTATCCTGCGTCGTACCGGCGGACGCGCCCAGCTCCTCCGCCGCGCCCAGAATCACGTCGTCAATGGCGTGCAGCTCCAGCTGGTCGGACACGGACACATACGTGCCGTACTGGGTGATCGCCTGCGTCACAGCGCTCTGGCCAAACTTCTGGCCCGTCGGAATGACACCCTCGGTCAGCGCGCCCGCGTCCTCAAGCGTGTTCCACTTGCGCCATTCCACGGTCTTGCCGCGTCCGGCAGGCAGCGCCTGCTTGCGGGCAAACTGCGTGTGGATGAGCTCCGGACGCGCGTTTTCCAGCAGCTCCGTGTCGTAAAACGTCTTCATGGACGCCGTCATACCGCCGCCATCCGGGAACGCACTCGTCTCACCGGAATACGCGTTCACGTAATTGCCGCTGGCGTTCACCAGCGTACCCGCGTCGGCAAACAGCTGCAAATTCAGTTCCTGCTTCAGATTCATTAAAATCTCTCCTTTTCTCAGAGCCGGACGGTCTCGCCCCGTCTGGCCCGCGCCTTCAGTTCCTCTCTCGTCTGTCTGGACCAGTGCTCCGGACTCTCGGCAAATGCGCCGCCCGCTGCCGGGGCCATGCCGCTCTCGCGCGGGCGGAGGTAACCCGCCTGCATGGCCGCCGTCAGCTCCTCACGTGCGCGTCTTGCGCCGTATGCCATCGCGCCTGCACGAAGCTCCCGTAAATGTGTCAGCTCGTAAGCACTTCTGGCATCCACGCCGCGCATGACAAGGCGCATGAACACGGGGCTTTCCAGCTCCTCATGCAGCTGTGCGCCCGGATACGCCTCGCGCACCGCCGCAAACTGCTCCCGAAGCGCCTCATACCCCTGCCGCATCGCCTCTTCGCGCTGCTCTTTTGTCACGGGGACTTTCCCCTCCGGTGCGCACGCGGCCAGCCGCTCCGCCTGTTCCGGCGTGAGCTGTGCCGCATCTACGCCGAAGGTCTTTTCCAGTGCCGGCCCCAGAGACTTCAGCACCTGCTCGCTTCTCGCGCAGTTTTTCAGCCGTTCGCGCACGATCATCTGCACCTGCCTGTCATAGTCCTTCTTATACGGTCCCAGGATGAGCGCCCGGAACGCCTCTGCGCGCTCCTGCTCATCCTGCGGCGCGGCGTCCGCCGATACGCCCGGCTCCGGCTGCTCCTGCTGCTCCATCGCAAATGCCTGCAGCCAATCAAAGTTTTTCATCCTTTTCCTCCTTCTGCCCTTCAAGCGGGCGACGCTCGGGTCTCTCCAACTTATTTTCAGGGTCACGTTCACCCCAAACCCGCACATAGTCCGGATACCGCGCCGAAAGCAGCCGGTATCCCGCGCGAACCGTCTCAAACATCCCGTCCAGCCGCGCCTGCTCCTGTCCGTCCGCGAACGCCTCCAGCCGGAAGCGTCCGCAGCCCGATTCGATCACCGGCGGCGTTTTCATCCCCGCCGCCTGCACCGCCTCCGCCAGCGCAAACGCCAGCATCGACGCCGCCGCGCAGACGATATCGCTGCCGTACCGCGAAAAACCCGCGTGGCCGCGCACCGTCAGCGCCGTTCTGTCCAGCCATACCTCGATCATCCCGGCTGCGCCGCCTCTCCGGCGCGTTTTCGCGCCTGCTGCACTCTGGCCGGTTCCGCGTCCTGCTTTTTCGCCGTCCGAACCGTCCCCGGAGCCTCCGGCGAGGGCTGTCCTGCCAGCCGCTCGTACAGCTCCGGCTCATACCGTCCCGCCAGCGTCAGCGCCATCCGCTGCCACGCCGCCGCATCCGCACCCGAACGGAGCTTCTGCAAGATCTGCTGCTTGCCGTCAAAATCCATCATGTCGAGGCACGCCAGCGCCTGCTGCTCCATCTCCGGCCGGAAAAAGCCCAGCTGGAAAAACTGCAGCGCCAGCTCATTCTGCGCCAGCTTCGTATACGCCGTGTGCTTCTGTGCCGTGACCGTCACATCGAACACCGGCGTCCGCATGAGCGCCTCCGGCCCCATGCTCTGCGCCTTCAGCCGCGCATTGCAGTAGGACACAAATTCCTCCGCCCCGCTCAGACCCGCAATGCGGAACCTGCGCGGCAGATCATAAAACTGCCGGATGCGCTCGATCACCATGCGGATGAGCCGCGCATAGGCCCGGTACGCCGACTGCGTCGACGCGCGTGAGCTGCGCCCGGACGCCTCCTGCAAAGCCGCAATGGCCGAGGCCGCCGTCACGCCGGACGAAACCTGTCCGTTCGTCACGTCCGTGTTGCCCGTCGTCCATTTGAGTTCCTCGATCTTGTTGTTCAGCACCTGCACGCAGATGCCCGGCAGCATATTGACCTGCACCTGCTGTAAGGAGTCCTGTCCCAGATTCCCGTCCACGTGCACAAACGGCTTTGTCCAGTCCGCATACTCCTGCTCATTGACCGACCCGTCCGAGCGGCGGAACCACCTCGGTGTCGCCGCCATGATCGTGTTCTTCACGATGGCCTGATCCATCCGGTCGATCTGCTCCTGCGCGCCCTTGCCGATGTCAATATAGCCGTACCCGCAGATCGAGCCCTCGATGGGAAACAGCCGGTCAAAGATGAACGGATACTCCCCGTCGTCATACAGCCCCCGCTCACACGCGGGCGCACGCACCGGCGTCTGCACCAGAACCGTCTCGCCCGTCTCCGGGTCCCGCGCCTCCCGCGTGACCGACGGCATGAACGTGTCGTTCTCCGTCGCGTACAGGACCGTTTCGCCCACATACTTGCAGTAGTGCAGCACCGTCCTGCCGCCCACACGCTTCTTGTAATACCAGTCCACCACCAGCGTCTTCTCCGAAAGATCGACCGCATCGTCCGTCCGGTACCGCGAAAGCACCGCGCTGCTCCCGCCGAGCTTCCCCGCCAGCTGCGGATACGCCGCCAGCAGCGTCTCGTTGTCCTCCAGCTCCAGATAAAACACATTCTGCGACCTCTGGATATCCGTCACGCCCGGCTCCCAGAACAGATTCAGCACATTCACGGGCCGGATGGAGATATCCCCCAGTCCGCCGAGCTTATCCTGGTCCCAGTACACGCCCCACACGCCCGTGCCCTGCTTCATCTTCTGCCAGCACGTGTCGGAATAGACCTCCTCAAAGTCGTTCTGCTCCAGAATGCACGGGATGATCGACGAGAGCATCTGCGCCTCCTGCCGGTCGTCCGGCTCGCGCGGTCGGATGACCGGCCCCGGATAGGCCGCGACCGCATCCGCGTGCTTGCCCATGATGACGTTGAACAGCCACCCGGACGCAGGCCGGTCGTCATTCGGGTTTCCCTTATCCGAAAACTGCCGCCACTGCCGCAGCTTCCACCAGTCCTCGTCGGCGATGATGCGCCGTTCCAGATTCTGCTTGCCCTGCTTGTAGCGGCGCAGAATATCTGCCGCCCGCCGCAGCTCCCGCGCCCCAATGACGGGAACGCCTGTTGTCCGTACCTCCATTGCTTCCTCCTAGCTTCTGATTTGATTCAGCGGGTCTGACCAGACCGCCGCCGTCTGCGCCTGCATCATCGGCTTCACCGGCCGCGACATACAGAAATACCGCCATTCGTCGCACACATGATCCTCCATCGCCGTGTCCAGATCCTCCGGCCGCGTCTGCGAATACAGCATCAGCGGCACCGTCCGGATAAATGCTTTGCAGTTTTTGAATACATACATACGCGGGTACCCGTTCTCATCGAACTGCAGCCGGTAATGGCACTGCATCCAGCCCGCGATGCGCTCGTTGTCGCCCGGCGTAAAATACACGCCGTACCGCGCCGCCGTCTGCGCCACGCTTTCCCCGCGCGAGGCGTCCCAGATCGCCGGGTCCGCCACGCCCGTGATCTCCCGGCCCTTGAGCCACGGATGCTCCGTCTCAATCCGCCTGATCTCGGCAAACTGCCGGTCCGGCGTCCACTTGACGCCCTCGTTCGGCATCCGCGTGCATCCGTAAAGCTCCAGAATGCGGTAGATCACGCCGTCGTAATCGACCGCCCACCACGCACAGGAAAACGGCTTTCCATACCCGAAGTCATAGCTCCGGCAGACCGTCCACCCCTTGTCCGGCGCAAACGGCTCGATCACGTGCGTCCACTGCCGGTCCTCATAGTGTTCCGGCACATCGCGGAAGTCCTCAAAAAACTGCCCCTCATACACGTCCCACGACCCATACAGCCACGCCTCGCGCAGCTTCGGCGGCAGCGTTTCCAGCTGCTTCAAATACTCCGGCTGCTGCCGCATCAGCGCCCGGTTGTCCGTCACCAGCGCCTGCACAAAGCTGTAATTCTCCGGCTCCTCTCCCGCCTCGAACCGGCGGTCGATGAACAGCCGTTTAAAATATCCGTGCCCCGGCCCGCCGGGGTTCAGCGTGTAGTACGTCCGCTTCGGCAGCCCGTTTGTCCCGCGCACGCAGGCATTGATCGCGTCGATCCACGCCTTTTGCAGCTGCCCGGCCTCGTCGAGAAACACCACGTCGTATTCCGCGCCCTGATACTGCCCCATATCGCCGTCGCACGCGCAGTAGCCGAACGTGATCGTCGACCCGTTTGGAAATTCGAACCGCTTGTCCGCCGCCTTATATTTCGCGATCCCCGCCAGCTCCTGCCGCAGCGGGTCGATATGGTTGTTCTGCAGCTCCCGCAGCGTCCTGCGCACGATCAAAAGCTTGATCCCCGCATACCGCAGCGCCAGCAGCTTCGCCTTTGTGCGCACAGCCCAGCTCTTCCCGCCGCCTCTGGCCCCGCCATAGGCGATGTGCCGGTGCCGGTCCAGTAGAAACCGCCTCTGCTTCTCATTCGGCGCGCCGATCCGCAGCTCCGTCATTCCGAAAATTCCTCCGCTTCCCGCTCAAATACCACGCGCACGCCCGTCTCCTGCCCGCCGTGCTCCTCCTGCAGCTCCTGCCGGATCTCGACCGCCTGCTTCATCACCTTTGCCAGCTCGCCCAGCTCCCTGCTCGGCGTTTCGCCGTCTTTGATCTGCTCCAGCAGCCGCTTCGAGATCGTCTCCAGCGCCTTTTCCAGATTCCCGGACGCTCTGCCGATGGGGTCCTTCCGCGTTCTTCCGCCCTTTTCCTCAGTCATCCGCATACCTCGCGTTGATGGCCGTATAAAGCTCGCATTTCTCGCAGTTTTTCGTCCGGCAGAAGATCTCCATCTGCTGCCGCTTCGCCCGCCCCGAAGCGAATGTCAGCCGCAGAAAGCTCTCGTCCGTGATTCCCTCGCAGTAAATGCTCCTGCCGCTGTCCTCCCGGTAAAACGGGCACCATACCGGCTCAAAGCCCTTCTCTCCGTTCTGCATCCATCTCCACCTCCCGTCTGTGTTCATACCCCATGCGCTCCGCCAGTGCCTCCACCCCCACCGTCTCCAGCAAAAGCGCCTCCATGCATTCCGCGTGCACCGCCGTGCCGTCCATCGCCTCATACCGCTCGTCCGCCTCCGTGACAGCCTCGCCGCACCACCGGCAGACACAGCCGCGCATCATCCTCCCACACCTCCCGAAATCATATTTTTATGCGATACGCAGTTGACAAAACGCGCCGCGCCGGATACAATAAATCTGCATGAATCTCCGGCTGCGGCGCCGCTCCCTCTGATTCCCTGGCCCACGGGCCTGTTTGCTTCCGGCCCGCAGCGCTCTCCGCACCTGCCCCCTGAGTGTATCGCATTTATATGCGATTGTCAAGGGAGGTATGTCGCATTTTTATTTGATTCTCTATTTTGCACAAATGCGAGGTGTCTGTTTTGTTTATTTATAGCAGATTCGAAGCGCTGATCCGCGAGACAGGCGTGACCAAGGCGTCCATCGCCCGCCGCATCGGCCGCACGCCGACCGTCTGCCAGGACTGGAAGGCCGGCAAATCCGAGCCCAGCGCCGACCAGCTCCAGATCGTCGCCGCCGCCCTCGGCACAACGCCCGCCTACCTCACCGGCGCGACGGATAAAAAAATGCTCCCCACCGGCGCACCGTCCGGTGAGGAGGACCCGCTCGACGCACAGCTCAGGGAGCTTCTTTCCCATGCTGACGATGATCTGAAGCAGGCCATGATCGCGTTTTTAGAGCGTTTTCAAAAAAAGTAAGAAACTGCTGTTTTTCCTCCCGGCTCAGCGCCGCAAACAGCCGGACGATCCGCTCGTCCGCCGTTTCCCATGCGTCCTGTCTGTCTGCTCGGTGTTTCGTCATTCTGCATCCACTCCTAAAATTCCGTTCCGTTCTTCCGGCAGCTGATGTATGAGGCAGTATTTGTATATTAAAACATTTGTTCTATTTTTGCAATATGGCAGAACATACAAAGAATCGGCGAAATTTTCTATCCGCCCGAATGTCATACTGTCCCAAAAACCGGACTTCCGCCCATTCTTCCGCCCCAGCCCCGATTTCTATCCTTGACGCGCCCGCCATTCAGTGCTAAAATATTCCCACCTGCCGGTGTGGTGGAATGGCAGACACAAGGGACTTAAAATCCGGTGGGTCTGTTTCCCCGCCGAATCTTAAGTCCCCAGTAAAATCAAGCGTTTTCAGTTTTCAATGGCCGGAGCAAGCCGGAATTTCTCTCCTGTTTTCTCTCCGTCCGCCGCATCTCCTTTTTGAATATGCCGCTGTGTTGGAATCGGTAGACAAAGCAGACTTAAAATCTGCCAGAATTTTACTTCTGTACGGGTTCGAGTCCCGTCAGCGGCACCACTCAGAAATGACCTTTGGGTGTCAGATGACCGCGCAAGCGCGTCCATCTCGACAGCAAAGGTCTTTCTTCGTTTCCGAATTGCAAACACTTCGTTGGTTTGCAATTCGGCTTCTCCGTCGCTCCTCCTTTCAAAATCGTAACCGCTAACGCTGGGTTACGATTTTGCTTTTTGAAGCACATCCGAGCAATAGCCGTGTCGCTTCGCGATGGCTTTTACGCACTTTCGAGTGCCGATGAGAGATCGAGCAGATTTTCCATAACTGTGCCTACGCTGACCTTGGATTCAGAATCAAGGTGTGCGTAGAGATTCGCTGTCGTGTTATATGTGCTGTGACCGAGCCACGCCTGAATATCTTTCATTCCAACGCCCTGCTTCAGCAGCATGCTGGCGCAGCTATGACGAAGTTCGTGGAAAGTGATCTTTCGGAATTCGGCTTTCTTCAGGTACTTACGAAAATGATCTGTTATAAAGTCCGGCGTATATGGGATGCCAAGCTGATTGACATATACATACTCACTTTCGTGATAGCAGTTTCCGCAGAGTTTTCTGTTGGTCTCCTGCTGCTTTTTCATCTGAAGCAATATCTTTTTGAATTGCGGCATTAAAGGAAGACTTCTGCAGCTGGATTTATTCTTTGCCCGATCCTTTGCAATGATTTTCCGCTCTCCGTCTACGATCGCCTGCGTCACAGTATGCTCGATCGTTATCAGGTTGCTTTTGAAATCAATAGCCCTCCAACGAAGACCGGCGATCTCACTCCGCCGGAGTCCATAATATGCAGCCATCATGACTGGGAATTCAATCGTATCCCCATGCACTGCTGCAATCAGTTTCTCCGCTTCTTCCGCGCTATAGAAATTCGCGTTATGCTGTATCGGCTTTGGCTTCTTGACCCTATTCATAGGATTTACACGAATGAAATCCATTTTCAGCGCATATTTGAATGCGCTCGTCAAATTCGCGTGGTAGTGGATCACGGTATTATTGCTGACATGCAAAACCGTCTGGCAGTATGTATAGAATTCCTGAATCTGAACAGCTTTTATTTCGCCGAGCGTAACACCGCTTTGTTTGAAAAACGGCACAATTCTTTTTTCGATATTGCTTTTGTATCCGGCGTACGTGTTTTCCTCCAGATTGGGTCTTACAATTTCCAGCCAATAGCCCATATACTCCGCAAACGGCATTTGGGATTTATTGTTCACAACCGGTGAAAGGTATTTCGTTCGTGTTTCCTCCAGCATGGCTTCTGCCCGGCGTTTGTTGCCCTTTACCGCCAATCCGGTTCCGATCCACTTCGTCTTGCGTTCTCCCTGCTCGGTCCTGAGTTCGAGAACCATATAGTATTTCTCATTCTTGATTTGCAGATGCCCTGCTACCATCATAAACTCTCCTTTCGGTAGCGGTAAAATTTCTGCCAATGACTGACTTTATTTTACCACTCCCATAAACTGAGCACAATGTTTTATTTGAGCGTCAAACATCTTTAGAATTTGTTCTTCGCCTGACGAACGCGATCACACTTGCTTTGGGAATCAGAAACCTCCGGCCGATTTTGAAAAACTCCACTTCGCCATCATGCAAACATTGATAGACCGCTTTTACGCTGATACCACCCATCATTGTCTGAAATTGCTTCACATTCACCAAATCCGGATAATCCGCAAACAGATCCTGAGTTTTCATTCTGCCCTTCCTTTCTAATATCTTTAATTATGTTAAAATCTATAGTTTGAAAAAGGAATCGGCAAATGCGTAAAGTTTTGTCAACTCATCCACCGCCTGCTGCCGGATTCTCTGTGCTGTCCGTACAGTCATGTGCATAACCTTTGCAACGTCTGTCCACACATACGACTCAAAGTAGTATAGCCGGAGTACTCTGCCCTGGCGCTCATCCAGTAATCCAATATAATGCTGGAGTCGGTCATGCTCCCGCCAGAGATTCACATAGGCAGACGCAAGTTCGCCCAGCGCCTCAGCATTCATCCGTTCAGCCGTTTTCTTATAGGAAAGCGCAACGTCCGGAACAGCTTTTGAGCTGGCCACTTTTTCGCTGCTTGTCAAGGGCGGCAGGGACATTGCCTCAATCATTTCCGAATCAGAAACCTGCGGTATATGCTGAAGCTCATACCTCATGAGTTCAATTTGCCGCAGCCGATGTGAAGAATTCTCAAGGAGTTCCAGAATGTAGCTTTTGCATGTAACCCCCATAGTGTTCCTCCCATCCGTGCAAAATCAAAATGGAAAGCAAAAACAGATGTTTCCGCGCAGTGCCGCGCAAAACATCTGTTTCCGTAATTTTCTATGATAAGATTATCACAGAGCAGCGCGACATTACAAGAGCCAAAGCAGCGCGAATCTGTGAAAAATGTGCGACAAAATAGCGACAAGGATAATACGCTGATTTGAACGCACTTATTTCTCCAATACTATCCGCAAACGAGAAAATACATATTTTTCCATTCCGCGCTTGTGAAATACTGCCGTACAGTGGTGAACCATTTATACGGCAGCTTCTTGACGTAAACGCCCCACATAACATATGCGCATTTGTATGAGTGTGTTTTAAGCGACCGGCTGCATAATCCTATGGCTTAAGTTCCGGATGATAATACCGTTTTAACTAAGGCAGCACTGCACAATTGCGTCTTCGCGCTTCGGTGGATCTTTTCCGCCAATTCTGCGGTTTGAGGAGCCTGAAATATGTCGCAGCCGTTGGCGCCGAAGACGCCTTACGGATGCGGGCACATACAGTATCCCTGCGCTTTTCAAACCTTGCCTCGACGAAAAATCTCTCATCGAATCTGCTTGCCAAATTGTGCGGTGTTGCCCTAAATTACCTCACGCATATTGGTCACTTTGATCTTCTGCGCATACCGGCGCATCATTGCTGTAGTTTCACCCTCAAGGTACAACCCATACATCTGTAAAATCAGTTCTGTCAGCGCGTGCCCGTCCGGCAGGCCGGAAATTTCTCCGAGCACCTGCTTCGCAGCGTCATACGACTGCTCTGTTCCCGCTTCGTTCAGATAGCGGTAGACTGCGCCTGCCGCGCCGACGGCGATATACGCAGGCGTTACGCCCATCTCCATGCACAGCAGGCTCGAACCGATCAGTCGGTCGGCTGCGCCGAGCTTCCGTGCGGGGTCGCCGCCGACGCGCTTGCAGGTGTCCTTCAGCGCCGCATTGCGGAAACGGCCCAGCAGGTCGGTGATGTGGAGCATCAGCGGCTCCAGTTCAACGTCGTATTTCTGCGACAGTGCCATTGCGCTCTCCAGCATCGCGTTTTCCATGATGCTCAGAATCTCGGGATCATCAATGGCCTGATAGATATATTTCCGGCCAACGTAGCCGCCGAGATACGCACAGGTTGCATGGCCCATGTTGTGGATGAACAGCTTGCGCTTGATGTAAAAGTCGAATGGTTCATACGGCACCAGATTCTGAATTCCCGGGACTTCGCCCTTGAACGCTGCCAGATCGACTGGCAGGAAGCCGTAGCGCTCGACGCAGACGCGCATCGGGTCGCCATCCTTCATTTCTTCCGTCTGCACCGGCACCATCCGCCCGATGGACGCTTCGACCAGACCGACGCGCGCGTCAAATAACGCTTTTTCCTCCTCGGAGAGCTGCTCCTTGAGCATCCCTTCGAGGATCTTAAGACAGCGCATGCTGTACACCACATTCATCGAATGCTGCGCATTTGCAGCCCGTGCCGCCGATGTCGACTCCAAGACAAATCATGCACTGCCCTCAGTCAATATCGACCCACTCATATCCGAGATAGGTTGTGAACGCTTCCTTGAGGATGTCCTTATAATGGCCCTCGCAGATGGCGGTGTGGTGCTTGAAGCCGCCCTTGGCGAGCGTGA
>OGGU01000097.1_pt1 | contig 75234 bp, 63 predicted proteins | sample 1571241 | NCBI WGS metagenome assembly OGGU01 (sample SAMEA2581934, study PRJEB24529) | metagenome | biome: Human gut stool | place: China | collected 2011
CCTTTAGCAGTAAGCATAATAATAGGCACATTACTTTTTTCCCTAATTTTACGACATACTTCATATCCGTCCATTTTAGGCATCATTACATCAACTATTGCTAGATGAATAGCTTCTTTTTTTAATACTTCTACAAATTCCGGTGTTTTTACCTTTACAGGCTGGTATACCGGAATGCCATATTCTAAAGCCTGGATCTTAACCGGAGTCATCTGGACATCTTTTCCTCTGCCCTTTGGCTTATCCGGCTGTGTCACAACCGCAGCCACTTCATGTCCGGCGGCAAGCACAGCCTCTAGTGTCCCCACCGAAAAATCCGGTGTACCCATAAAAATTACATTCATATTATTCTCCGTTACTGTGTTTGAAGTTCGCCCACAACATGTGAAGTAAACAATATTCCGTCAAGATGGTCAATTTCATGGCAAAAAGCACGAGCCTTTAAGCCTTCACCGGTGAATACCTGCCATTTTCCGTTTCTGTCCTGCGCTTTAACCTGAACTTTCATCGGGCGAACAGTAACACCGTATTTTCCCGGAAGTGAAAGGCAACCTTCAGATTCTCTCTGTTCTCCTTCTTTCATCGTGATTTCAGGGTTTACAAGTTCCATAGGGCCATCACCGATGTCAATTACAACAACCCTTTTTAACATTCCAACCTGAACAGCGGCAAGGCCTACACCGTTAGCGTGATACATAGTTTCAAGCATATCATCAATAAGTATTGCAAGTTTTTCATCAAATTTTTCAACTTTTCGGCTGGTCTTATTAAGAACCGGGTCACCTAACTTAACTATATTTCTTAATGCCATTTTATATTCTCCTAATTCAAATCGCAAGGATTTATATCAAGTGATACCGAAATATCCTTATATTCCTTGATTTTACTTATATTCTTTTGAATATCATTAAACATATTACGAATATTTTTTGAATTTTTACATTTTACAGATAATCTGTATCTATATGTATTATTTAATTTTGCTATTTTTGCTACACTTGGGCCGAGAACAATGATTTTATGCTTATATTTCTCGTTTTCCTCAATTAAAAGTTCAAAAAACTTTTTTGAACACAGTGCAACCTTATTTTCATTATCACCGATAAATGAAGCTGAAATAATATCGCAATACGGCGGATATGTTAAAAGCTTTCTCAATTCTATTTCATTTTCATAAAAGCTTTTATAATCCTGCTTCGAAGCGTATTCAAGCGTTTGGTTATAAGGGTTAATAGTTTGAATAACAGCTTTACCGTTTCCGTCTCTTCTTCCGCTTCTGCCAACAACTTGTGTAATTAAATCAAAGCAACGCTCGGCACTGTTGTAACTTTCATCATAAAGTGAATTGTCGGCATTTACAACACCTACTAAAGTAACATCATCAAAATCCAAGCCTTTTGCTACCATTTGCGTACCAATCATAATATCGTATTCGTGATTTGCAAAAGCATTAAACATTTTTTCATGGCTGAATTTAGTTGAAGTGGTATCAGCGTCCATTCTCAAAATGCGTGCGTCGGGAAAAAGATATGCAAGTTCATCTTCTATTTTTTGAGTGCCAAAGCCGCTGTATCGTATATTGTCGCCCTTACATTGAGGGCAAACATTATCAAGCTTTTTTGTATATCCGCAGTAATGGCAAACAAGCCTGTTATTTGCACTGTGATAGGTTAAAGAAATCGAACAGTTAGGGCAAGTAATTACATGCCCGCAATCATTACAAGCGATAAAGGTGTTATAACCCCTGCGGTTAATTAAAAGAATAACCTGCTTGTTATTATCAAGTGTATCTTCAATAAGTTCTTTAAGTTTTGCGGAAATCGGCGATTTATTACCGTTTTTCATTTCCTGCTTCATATCAACAGTAATTACCTGCGGCAATTTAGCATCACCGAAACGCTGTGTAAGTTCGCAAAGTACATATTTATTATTCAAAGCATTTGAATATGTTTCAAGCGATGGGGTTGCAGAAGTCATTAAAAACAATGCTTTATTATACTTACATCTGAAATTAGCAACATCTTTTGTGTTGTATTTCGGTGTTCTTTCACTTTTGTAAGTACTTTCCTGTTCCTCGTCCATTATTATAAGACCTAAATTATGAAGCGGGGCAAAAACAGCACTTCTTGTGCCTATAACAATTTTAGCTTCTCCCCTGTCTGCCCTTTTGTATTCGTCATTTCTTTCACCGAGGGATAAACCGCTGTGAAAAACAGCTACTTTATCACCGTATCGTTTATGAAATATCGAAAGAGCCTGCGGAGTTAAGCTGATTTCAGGAACTAAAACAATAACATCTTTTTGATTTTCAAGTGCTTTATCAATAAGTTTTAAATATACTTGTGTTTTGCCGCTGCCGGTAACACCGAAAAGAAGCCCCGTGCCGCCTTCGCCATCAAGCATATTGCTATAAGTAGTATACGCTTCCATTTGCTGCGGTGAAAGCTCAATATCCTTATTTTCTGTTATTTGTACATTTTTATAAGGATTTCGCAAAACCTCTTTATCATATATAGAAATTACACCGTATTTTTCTAAATTTTTAATAACCGATACACCGACACTGCAAAATTCACATATTTCAGAAACAGAAGCAGTATTAACATCAAAAAGCAAATCTACTACGCTTTTTTGCTTTTGAGTAAGTTTCGGCAAATCATTTTCATTTGCTGTCAATAGTGTTGCAACTTTTGCAGATGCGTCAGAAACTTTACCTATTCCTCTCGGTAACATCAGCCTTAAACATTCGTAAGTAGTGCAAAAACAGCGTTCCTTAAGCCATAATGCAAGTGATACTGCCTCTGCACTTAATATCGGCTTATCACCAACAGTGCTTTTTATAGATTTCAAAGATGTGTTAATAGCTGAATACAGATTAACAACTATTCCGTCCCTGAGCCTGTTACCGTTTCCAAAAGGTACTTTAACCATTGTTCCGATTTTAATTTCTTTAACCAAATCATCAGGAATCAAATAATCAAAATCAGAATCAATATTAAAAAAAGTTTTTTCAACGGCAACAGTAGCAATATTATTGTTCATTACTTTTTATTTGATTTTAGTTCATCAGGTTCTTCAATTACATACTTTCCGTCAAGAATTTCATCAATAGCAACTGATACGGTTTTAACATCAATAGGTTCTTCGCGTTCAATTGCTTCATCGCGAATTTCTCTTGCTCTCTTTGCAGTACCTACTACAAGACTGTAACGGCTATTGCAGCCTTTTAATAATTTTTTCAAATCCGGGTTAAACATATAAATATCTCCTTTAAATTTAATTATTTGGATTCATTGCGTTTTTTTAATTCTTCGCAAAGTATTTTTTCTATATCATTAACACAATCATCAAGATTGTCATTAACTACTTTATAATCATATTCATCCTGACATAAAAGCTCTTTTTTAGCAATGTTAAGCCTTTTCTGTATCATTTCTTCCTCTTCCGAATTTCTGGCTCTTAGTCTTTGCTCAAGTGTTTCCCAACTTGGCGGAACCAAGAAAATCGAAACGCTGTCAGGATATAACTTTTTAACATTTTCCGCACCCTGAACATCAATAATCAAAACGCAGATTTTACCGTTGCTGATTGCATCATTAACACCTTTAATCGGCGTGCCATAATAGCAATTATTATATACAGCATATTCAAGAAGTCCGTTATTTTCAATCAAATCTTTAAATTCATCTTCGCTTAAAAAGAAATAATTAACGCCTTCGACTTCACCTTCTCTCGGCTTTCGTGTGGTAGCTGAAACAGATTCAACTATATCATTTCTTTTTTTGCGAATTTCTTTAAATACTGTGTCTTTTCCGCATCCGCTCGGTGCTGAAACAACAACAAGCATACCATTATTATTCATCCTCAACCTCCACATCAAACTTCGCAGCGACCTGCTTTAAATCAAGATAAGAAAGTACAACATTTTCGCTGTCTGTAACAATTACGCTCATAGTTTTTCTGCCGTGTGTTGCATCAATCAGCGTTGATTTAGCCTTACTTTCCTTAACAATTTTTTTAACCGGGGCAGATTCGGGCGATAAAATTGCAATTACCCTGTCTGCATTTATTAGGTTTCCAAAACCAATATTAACTAATTTCATAATAATTACTCTATATTTTGAATTTGCTCTCTGATTTTTTCAATTTCAGCTTTTACTTCTACAACCTTGCGTGCAATTTCAACATCATTGCACTTTGAACCGATTGTATTTGTTTCCCTGTTAATTTCCTGAATTAAAAAGTCAAGCTTTCTGCCAACTGCTTCATCACTTGATATAAAATCACGAAGTTGAGAAATATGGCTGCGAAGCCTTACGGTTTCTTCAGCAACTGCCACTTTATCTGCATAAATTGCAACTTCCTGTAATATTCTGCCCTCATCAAGAGTAACATCACCAAGTAAATCGTGAACTCTTTCAACCAATTTATCATTATATTCTTTAACGGTTTGCGGCGAGCGTTCCTCAATAAAAGAAACAGTATCAAGAATAAACTGACTGCGTGAATACACATCGTCATACATTTTCTTGCCTTCGACTTTTCTCATATCTATGAACTTTTCAACAGCTTCATTTGCAACCGTTTTAACAAGCTGCCAAATTTTTTCTTCGTCCTCCTCTGATTTTCTGACAATCAATACATCAGGAAAGCGTGCAATTGTAGATGCACCGAAATCTTCTTTTAAATCATAATTAGTTGAAATTTCTTTAAGTGCTTTTACATATGCATTAGCAAGGGTGTTATTTACAACAACATCAGCACTTTCTGTATTAAGTGCTTCAATGCCAACATAACATTCAATCTTACCTCTTGCTACTTTAGAGTTTACAAACGATTTAATTTTATCATCAATAAAGCCATATTGCCTCGGGCAGCGGCACGAAAATTCAAAGTATCTGTGATTAACGGATTTAAGCTCAACCGTAATCATATAACCGTCAATTTCTCTGCTTGCTCTGCCGAAACCGGTCATAGATTTAACCATATCAATTACCTCTACACATTATTTTAAAATATATTATAAGTAGCTCAAACATATAAGTCAACGCTTTGTTAATATATTGTTTACAATATTCACACATTATTTACAATCAAAAAAACACCGTCAATAGACGGTGTTTTCTTATTTATTATCAATATTTCGAATGGCAAGTGTAGTTAACTTTTCCTTTTACGCTTCTTTTTAAGGTGAATTTTTTTCCTTTTTGAGTTACATTTAAGTTTACTTTTTTAGGCTTTGCCTTTTGGCAAGTGTAAAAAGTACAAGTGATTTTGCCACCCTTAACTGTCATTCCAACTTTAATGGCGTATTTAGTATTATTCTTCCATTTGAAGTTTTGTGCATTGCCTGATATTGCTGCATCCCTGCCAAGAGGAACATACGAAACCCTTTGGCTGTGTTGGTGGCGTTCAACAATTTGAACATTTGCAAGCAAAGCTGCGTTAAATGCGGTTGAAGCAACTTGGCAAATACCTCCGGCAAGACCCATTGCCACACCATCGTCACCTGTAAACACATGCGCTTTTTTATAGCCCTTTGAGCTTGTTCTTGAACCTACAACTTTATTAAAATCAAATGTTTCACCCGGCTGAATAATTGTACCGTTAATTTTTTTAGAAGCAATCTTCAAATTAGTTGTTCTGTCCTTATTATTTACATAATATGAACAATAGGTGGAATAAACATTTGAAAAATAAGAGCTGAGCATGGTGCTTTTGCTACCATAAAGCTTTTTACCGTTATTAACAGCATATGCTCTAACTTTTACATAATATTTTTTACCTTTTTTTAGTTTTTTGATAGCCTTTTTAGTTTTATTTGAATTTTTGATTTTTACAGTTTTTAAACCTTTTTTAAACTTACTGTCAGTTGTATAAATAATTTCATAACCTGTGCAATCAAGCTTTTTCCATTCAACATTAAGTGTTGAATTTTTCATGGTTACAGAAGTAAGCTGTGCTTTAGCCGGCTTTATAAATACTGATACAGCATCACTTTGCTCACCGAAGTATTTATCACCGTCAATAGTTTTATAAGCTTTGACTACATAAGAATGTAAAGCTGAATTTTGAAGTTTTGTAAACTTATAAGATGTACTATCGGCAGAAGCGTAAACTGCATGAACAAAGCTGTTCTTGTTAGCATCATACTTTAAAATTTCATAACCGGAAACTTTATCAACTTTGCCCCAACTTACTGTTGCTGTTGTAGCAGAATTTTTTGCAATTGAAACAGAGTTTACTTTTTGCGGTAAAATTATAAATGTTTTTGACACACTTCCTGCAAAATTTCCTATACCGGTAATTTTAACGGTTGCTCTGCCGGGTGCGTTATTTTTAGAATAAGTTACCTTATAATCAACATCCTGCACCAATGGCTGACCATTAAACGAAACATACATAACAGGATGAACAGCACTGCCGTAATATACAAGCGAAGTTTTATCAAATGTGACAGATAAATTTTTGCTGTTAAAAGTTATTGGCTTTATTGTATACTCCTTTGTAACAGAGCCGGTATATGAATTTATACCGGTAACGGTAACTTTAGCTGTTCCGGCAACAACAAAATCAGAATATGTCAGCGAATAATTAACATTTTCGCTAAGCAAAATTCCGTTATAATAAACAGAAACAGCCGGCGTTTTAGGTGTACCGTCATACACATAATTTTGTTCAGAAATTAAAATAACCGTATTTGCATCATTTAAAGCAGTAACATCTTGTGCATATGCATTAAATGCAAAGCCCAAGCAAAGTGCTGCGAAGAGCAATGAAGAAATAACGCTCAAACTTTTTTTCATAATTACACTCCTATTTACTTTGTCCGTAATATGCGTTTTTACCATGCTTTCTTTGGTAATGCTTATCAAGTAAATATTGCTCAATTCCGATATTTGAATCATTGTCAAGTGAAGCAATCTGTTCTGTTTGATAAGCCATTTTTGATACTTCCTCAAGAATCAAGGCGTTTTCAACAGCTTTAAACGGATTTTTACCCCAAGTAAAAGGTCCGTGCCTATGAATTAACACAGCAGGGCATTCTTCAGGTTTAATTCCCCTTTGCTCAAATTCTTCTACAATAACTTTACCTGTGTTAAGTTCATATTCGCCCTTTACTTCTTCCTCACTCAAACCTCTGGCACACGGAATTGCACAGTTTGCAAAGTCTGCATGAGTTGTACCGTAAGCATTTACATCTCTGCCTGCCTGTGCCCATGAACAAGCCCATGGTGAATGTGTGTGTACAACTGCGCCTATATTATCAAAATTTCTATAAAGTTCAAGATGAGTAGGAGTATCGGAAGACGGATTTAAGTCGCCTTCTACTTTATTACCTTCTAAATCCATTACTACCATATCCGATGCCTTCATATCATCATATGGTACGCCGGAAGGTTTTATTACAAATAATCCTTTATTTCTGTCTATACCCGAAACGTTACCCCAAGTAAGCACTACAAGACCGTATTTAACAAGCTGAAGATTAGCTTCAAAAACCTGCTCTTTAAGTTCTTCTAACATTTTAAATCCCCTTACATACCGAGCTTATATGCAACATCGTTGTAGAAAAGTTCTTTTTTAAATTCGTTAATTTCTGTGTCTTTGTTAATATGAATAAACTCAATACCCATAATTTCTGCAAAATCCCTCATATGATCTGCTGTAAGAGTATACGAAAGCACAGAGTGGTGAGCACCGCCGGCATAAATCCAAGCTTCAGCAGAAGTTTGAAGGCAAGGAAGCGGCTTCCAAAGAACACCTGCAACCGGAAGATTTGGCATATCATTAACCTGCTCTTTACACTCTACATCGTTAACTATCATCCTGAGCCTGTCACCCATATCAACAAGAGTTACAACAATTGCATCACCTGTTTGTGCCTTAAACACAAGTCGCGCAGGGTCTTCCCTGTCACCTATACCAAGCGGATGAACTTGAATTTTTGGTTTTTCGGCAGCAACGCTTGGACAAACTTCAAGCATATGTGAACCAAGGAGCATTTCATTTCCCGGTTCAAAATGATATGTGTAGTCTTCCATAAATGCAGTACCGCCGTTCATACCCTCTGCCATAAGCTTCATAATTCTTGTCATTGCAGCGACTTTCCAGTCACCCTCTGCACCAAAGCCATATCCCTGGCGCATTAAATCCTGTGCAGCAAGTCCCGGAAGCTGACGAAGTTCCTGCAAGTCCTCAAAATTGGTGTGAAATGCTCCAAAACCGTTTTCATCAAGGAATTTTTTTATTGCTACTTCTTCCCTTGCTTGATAACGGACGGAATCAATATTGTTTGTATCAAAATCATAATTTTTCTTGTATTCATCCATTTGAGCATCAATTTCATCTTCACTGACAGCGTTAACATATTTGATAATGTCACCGACACCGTAATGGTCTACCTGCCAGCCGAGTTTGATTTGAGCCTCGATTTTATCACCGTCGGTAACTGCAACATTTCTCATATTATCAGAAATACGAAGTACACGAAGCTTTCTTGATTCGTTTGCGCCGACTGCCGCTCTCATCCAAACACCCATTTTGTTTTGAAATGTTTCATCTTTCCAATAACCTGCAATAACTTTAACCTTTTTTCTCATTCTTGCGTGGATATAACCGTGTTCTCTGTCACCATGCGCTGACTGATTAAGATTCATGAAGTCCATATCAATTGAATTCCAAGGAATATCACGATTAAATTGAGTGTCAACATGAAGATAAGGCTTGTTAAGTGCATTAAGTCCTGCTATCCACATTTTTGACGGAGAAAATGTATGCATCCAAGTAATAATACCTGCGCAGTTAGTTGTATTATTTGCTTCTTGAATAACATTCAAAATTTCAGATGAAGTTTTAACACAAGGCTTTGCAACAACCTTGCAAGGAAGTTTAGAACTCCATTCATCACACATTTCTTTTGCGTGTGCGTTAATGTCGGCAAATATTTCTTCGCCGTAAAGGTGCTGTGTACCCACAATAAACCAAAATTCATAATCTTTAATTGCCATAATATTTCTCCTTATATGTTTTCAACAGCCGATTTTTCAACAGCTAATGATTTTTTATAAAGTTGCATATATTTTTCAAAACCGCTTATATCCTTTTCATCAGGAACAGTGGTTTTAATTTCAAATTTTGAAAATACCTTTTCGTCAAGGAATTCATCAAGTGATAAGCCAAAACTTTCTTTTGCAAAGCTTGCAAGAACAGCTATGCCCCAAGCACCGCCTTCACCCGCTGTTGAAAGAACGGAAACGGGTGCTTTCATTGCACCGGACATAAGTTTTTGACCTACATATTTAGTCTTAAACAGGCCACCGTGGCCCATTAACTTATCAATTACAACATTTTCTTTTTCAAGTATTTCCATACCGATTTTAAGCGTAGCGATTGCCGAATAGATATTTGTTCGCATAAAATTAGCCAAAGTGAATTTTGCATTTTCGCTTCTTAAAAACATTGGCCTACCCTGTGTAAAACCGGTAACAGGTTCACCTGAAAAATAGTTTGATGATACAAGGCCACCACAGTCTTCATCGGCCTTAAGAGCTTCGTTATAAAGCATATCATAAATTTGTGCTTTAGTTAAAGAACTGCCTGAAATACTTGCAAAATCAATAAATAACTTAACCCAATAATCAAGATCAGTACAGCAGTTATTACAATGCACCATAGCAACCGGTTTGCCGGTAGGAGTAGTAACCATATCAATTTCTTCATAAACTTTTGAAAGTTGCTTTTCAAGCACAATCATTGAAAAAATCGAAGTTCCGGCAGAAATATTACCGGTTCTTTGCGCAATGCTGTTTGTAGCTACCATACCTGTTCCTGCGTCGCCCTCAGGCGGACACATTAAAGCACCCGGTTTTAATGTACCTGTCGGGTCAAGAAGCGAAGCTCCTTTTTCAGTAAGTGTTCCAGCATTCTCGCCTGCAACTAAAATTTTAGGTAAAATATCTTTAATGTTCCACTTGAATTTTTTTACTTCATCAAGCGTACTGAACTTATCAAGCATCTCGTGATTATAATCGTTAATATTACTGTCAATAGGGAAAATACCTGAAGCTTCACCTATGCCGACAACCTTATTGCCGGATAACATATAATGAATATATCCCGCCAAAGTAGTTATGTATGATATTTTTTCAGTATGTTTTTCACCGTTTAAAATTGCCTGATACAAATGAGCAATGCTCCAACGCTGCGGAATATTAAAATTAAAAAGTTCGGTTAATTTCTTTGCTGCCTTGCCTGTTGTGGTATTTCTCCAAGTTCTAAACTCGGCAAGTAAATTATCATCCTTGTCAAACGGTAAATAACCGTGCATCATTGCGGAAAAGCCGATTGATGAAAGGTTTGTTATCTTAGCGGAAAAGTTATTTAAGCATTCATCGTTAAGTGATTTATATGCATTTTGCAAACCACTCAAAATATCATCAATGCCGTAAGTCCAATATCCGTTTTCAAGTTTGTTTTCCCAATCATGACTGCCGGAAGCTAAAACATTATATTCGCTGTCAATCAAAACAGCCTTGATTCTTGTTGAGCCAAACTCAATACCTAAGCATTCACTGCCATTTAATTTATAATCCTGCATAAAATACCTCTTACTTATTTAATTATACTTATAATACAATATTAAATTTGCATTTTCAATAGAAGATAAGGAAAAATCTGCAATATTTAAAGAAATGACAGTATTAAAAAAGAGCAACCAAAATGGTTGCTCTTTGGTGCTGGTGACCGGACTTGAACCGGTACGGTATTGCTACCGAGGGATTTTAAGTCCCTTGCGTCTGCCGATTTCGCCACATCGGCGCATTTCATGCTTTGATATTATATTAAATTAAAGCCTCATTGTCAATAATTTACTAAAATTTTTTCAAATGCAAACAGGTATTACGCACATATTTTGCGCCGTGTTTTATTGACGGCGCAATATTTATGTAGTAAAATATCAATAAGTTGCAAGATAAACCGCAAAATCGACGCTTTTTGCCGGTTCGTCTTTGCATCTTGGGCTTATACAGTTTAATATTTGATAAAAAATACGGTTTCGCGGTTTTTGCCGCGAATTAAAAGGGAATCCGGTTAAAATCCGGAACAACCGCCATTACTGTGTTTGACGTAAGAGAGTCCGATCCATTGGAGCTTTCCGAGAAGGCGACTCTTCCCGTGATGTATGGGATCATAAGTCAGGAGACCTGCCGTATTTTTATGGTTAAACACAACTTTGGTGAGAAGAGTGCAGCCGATTTATCAGCTTTTGATTTGTGCTGTCGGTGCACTCTTTGCCCGATTGCGCAAGATTTTTTCGTTGGTTAATTTGTTGCACTCTCCCTGCTTTTCGGCAGGGAGAGATTTTTTTTGTTCGGAGGATTTTATGTTTGGCGACGACAAAGAAAAATGGGCAGTAAATGAGCTTGTGCGTAAATCCGAGGAGCTGAAAAGGCTTCCGCGAAAAGACGATTTCGATGACGCCACACGCTCGCGAATTAAGGCATTTTTAGGCCCTTGGCCGCGCGCTCTCGAAAAAGCCGGTCTTAAAACTCCCGGCGGGAAGCGCAAAAAGTAAAGAGTTTTGAAAGGAGTAAGGTATGTTAAAACCTAAAAAGACAGTAAAGAAATGTCTGTCATGGCTTCTTGCTCTTGTGATGATATTGTCTGTGATACCCGTTGCGGTACTTGCCGCACCGGCTGATCTTTCAATATCGTCGGCAAAGGAGCTGCTCGCGTTCTCCGAAAAGGTGAACGGCGGTGAAGACTTTTCGGGAAAAACAGTAGAGCTTACAGCCGATATCGACCTCGGCGGAGAAGGCTCCGAATGGACGCCGATAGGCTCCTCGTCATCGGCTTTTACCGGAACATTCGACGGAAACAACCACGTAATCAGCGGACTTTACATTTCTTCGGGCTCCAATGCGGGACTTTTCGGAAAGGTAAACGGCGGTACGATTAAGAATGTTACGGTTAAGGGCAGCGTCAGCGGTTCTTCATCGGTTGCAGGCGTTGTCGGTTACCTCAATGCAGGCAATATAATTGGCTGCGGAAATAATGCCGATGTCAGCGGCTCTTCGGGAGTCGGCGGCGTAGTGGGCTATGTCGGCGGCGCATCTACCGTTTCGGGCTGCTACAATTCGGGTAATGTCAGCGGTACAACAGGCTACATAGGCGGCGTAAGCGGTCAGCATTGGCGCGCAGGCAAACTCGAAAACTGCTATAACACAGGTAAGGTATCGGGTCCTGCCTCTGTCGGCGGCGTAGCCGGCGGACACAAAGCGGCGTCTCCCGAGCTTGTAAATTGCTACAATGCAGGCACGGTTGAAGACTCGGCAGGCTACCAAAACAATATCGGCGCATTGATAGGTGCCACAAGAGGAACGGCGGAGAACTGCTATTATCTCTCAACCTCGTCTTTCGCGGCAACAGGCAATAAAGGCGATGTTGACGGCGTGGCAAAGGTTGACTTAGTAACCGAGACTATGCTCGGTTCGGCATTTGTTTCGGGCGACACAAATCCGAAGCTTGCTTGGGAAAGCCTTGTTTCCGCAGATAAGCCCGTTCGTCCTTCGTTCAGCGAGGGAACCGAGCTTTCGGCAAAGCTTTCGGGTTACATTAAAGAGGCAGTCAAGAGCTCAAAAACCAAAGCGGGGCTCACTTCCGCCGACACTCTTTTGGGCAATGAAAGCTATATGTCAGGCGCCAGCTCTACGGCTACCGACTGGATGGCACTTGCTATGGGTCGTTACGGATATTTCGATTCCGTAGACGGAAAATATACTTATCTTATCGACGACGGCACAGGCTACACCGACTATCTCAATGCCATGAAGTCATACGTCGAAAAGACATACACCGAAAACGGCGGTACACTTCACAGCGTAAAGGCTACCGAGTGGCACAGAGGCGTTGTTGCAATAGCGGCTCTCGGCGGCGACCCCACAAGCTTCGGAACATATAACGGTCAGCCGATAAATCTTATCGCGGACGGCAGCTATAACTGCAAGGTAAAGGGCGGTCCCGGCAAACAGGGTATAAACGGCTGGATATGGGGTCTTATTGCTCTTGATACCGGTATGTATGAGGTTCCGAGCGACGCCGCATATCAGCGTGAGCTTTTCATAAAAGAAATACTTAAAATGCAGCTTACCGACGGCGTAGACGGCAATAAATACGGCGGCTGGGTTCTCGGCGGTTACGGTTCATCGTCGGATGTCGATATTACCGCTATGGCAATACAGGCGCTCGCTCCTTATTACAATGACGATACCGTGTATACATATAAAAATGAAATTTCGGGCGACGAAGTTTCAAAAACGGTTCGTCAATGCGTGGACGAAGCATTTGACCGCTTAGGCTCAATGATGAACGATAAAGCGGGCTTTACTTCCTGGAATACCGATAACTCCGAAAGTATAGCTCAGGTTATAGTTGCGCTGACTTCTGTCGGAATCGACCCCCAAAAGGACAGCAGATTTATAACCTCCGACGGCTTAACGCTCCTTGACGGACTTCTGAGATTCCGCGATACAAACGGCGGCTTCTGCCATGTTGTCGGCAACGGCTGGAACAGTATGGCAAACGATCAGGCAACTTACGCTCTCGTAGCTTATTGGAGATTTGAAAATAAGATGAGAGCACTTTATGATATGCGCGGCGACTGGAGCGCGGAAACCAAAGCGGCAATCACGGACGCAGTAAGCGCCATAGACGCTCTTCCTCTGCCGACGGACGCAAATTATAAGTCTGCGGCAAAGAGCGCACTCGCAAAATTCCGTGCGGTTCCCGAAAACGAACGCAGATACGTAAATAATTATTCGGCTCTTGTTTCGGCGATAGAGCTTGTCGGCGGCGAGGGAGAGCTTGACTCAAATACGCCGTACATCACTTCTATCGCGGTTACAAAAGCACCCGATAAGACCGAATATTATGACGGCGACTCTTTTGACGCTGCCGGCATGGAGGTTACCGCATATTACAGCGACGGAGCGCAAAAGCCCGTAACGGATTATGAGATAATTTCCGGTGATTCACTTGAAGTCGGAACTCAAAAGGTATGTATAAAGAGCGGTAAACTCAAGACCTTTGTAACAGTTACGGTAAAGGATAAAATCCCGTGGGAGGGCTTGGGCTCCGAGACTTCACCGTACCTTATAAGCACGGCAGAGGACATTTACAATCTGTCATATTACGTAAATACCAAGCTTATGGCAACTACCGGTGTTTACTTTGAAATGACCGATAATATCGACCTCAGCGACTATGACAACTGGACCCCGATAGGCTCTGACAGGAATCAGTTTGACGGTGTATTTGACGGCGACGGATATGTCATAGACAATCTTACTTCTCTCCGCGGCGGACTTTTCGGAACTGTCTGCCAAAATGCCGTAATTAAGAATGTCGGTGTCGCAAGCGGCGAAATCGGCAAAGAAAATATATACACTTCGTTCCTCGGCGGTATCGCCAAATGGAGTAACGGCGCAGACTTTATAAACTGCTGGAACGGTGCAGATATTTACGGCAGCGGTTACATGGGCGGTATAGTCGGTACAGTGCGCGACGGCGGCAAGAGTAATATCACGGGCTGCTACAACGTAGGCTCGCTTTATGCAAGCAACGGCCATACAGGCGGTATTGTAGGACATCTCGATACTACAAGACGTGATACTTCGGTTGAGGTTACCATAGACAACTGCTACAACCTCGGAAGCATAAACGGTATTTATTCACTCGGCGGCATTGTAGGACAGGCTCAGGACGGCCACACCATAGTCAATTGCTATAACGCAGGTAAAATAACTTCCGCATCCGACGGTCAGGCAGGCGCAATAGCAGGCTCACTCACAAATGATAACAGGGTCCAAGAATGCTATTATGACTCTTCCGTTACAGAGAACGGAATCGGAGACGGTGACGGAAGTACCACAGGCGAGACAACCGAGTTTATGAAGTCTCCCGAATTCCTCGCGCTTCTCGGCGAAAAATTCAAAAAAGACGAATATTCTCTTGTAAACGGCGGCTATCCGATCCTTTATTGGCAAAAGACTTTTGATGCCGACGATGTAAACGAGGTTGTCGAAAAAATCAACGACATCGGCGATGTAACGGCGGACAGCGGCGTTAAAATAAACGAGGCAAGAAACGCATATGACAATCTCGACGACGATTTAAAGCCGTACGTTTCAAATCTTGATGTGCTTTTGAACGCCGAAAAAGAGCTTTCCGAAATAATAAGCCTCAAAGAAGCCAAAAAGACAGCACTCGAGCAGCTCGAGAGCTACAAGGACGCTTCGGATTACACACTCAATCGTGAGGCATTTAACAAGGCTCTCGAAAAAGGTATGGCTGATATAAGTGCGGCGAAGAATAAGGACGAAGTGAATACCGCTTTGATAAAAGCCAAGGCGGCACTTGACGAAATTCCGACAGATTCGTCACTCGGTAGCAATGACAACGGAAATGTCAATGTACCGTCGGTACCGGGTACAGACGGGAATACGCCAAATTCCGGAAATACCGCCGATACGGATATTAAGGGCGTTTCAATTCCCAAAACAGGCAGAATCGGGAATGCGGCGATTGCATTTTTAATGTTCTCTTCTTTTGCTGCGGCAATGGCTGTTACCGCCAAACGCAAAAAGGACGAAGAATAAGACGGATTGATTACGTACCCGACGGGGCATTTTGTCTCCGGCGGGTACATCGCTTACACTAAACCGAAAAATGCCGATTATCGGCGGATTCATTTTGCAAGGGAGGTATATACCACGGATAAAAACAAAACCAAAAGAGCTCTTATTTGCTTTTTTATGTGTTTTTTGCTTATTCTGCCGTCGTCTCGGGTTTTTGCCGCGGCAGGCCCTACGCTCAGAACTACGCTTTCCGACAATACAATTCAGCGCGGAAGCAAAAAGACATTTGACGTATGGGCGAGAAATGCGTCAGGCGAAAAAATAAAAGCGACGGTTACGTTTAACGGCGAAAAGCTTTCGCCCACATGGGACGATAACGAAAAATCAAGCTATACCCTTAACTTTACCTTTGAGGGCGATAACACGGTTGTCGTTTCGGCATCGTCTGACGGCGGGCGAAAAAAGCAGCTTACATATCACATTAACTACAAGAAAGCGCGGCAGGGCGAAAAAATCGGCACGGCTGTTTGGAGCGTCGAAATGTTCACCATAGGCTGCGGATATCTCGTGTATCCCCAAAAAGTAAATATATACGAGGGCGAGACGTCCGCTCAGCAGCTTTTGCGCCTGCTTAACGAAAACGGATATGTGGGTTATTACGGCGGCAGCGTAAGCTCTTCGTTTTACCTCGCGTATGTAGCCGACGGTACGGCGTCTGCGGCGAGATATAACAATTATCAGAGAAGCTCGTCCGCTTCGTCTCCGAGAGCACTCGGAATTTCACCGACAATACCGTCTGTTTTGGTGCCGCATCTTAAAAGCACAATGACGTTTTATGACCCCGGCGATTATGAGAAAAACTGGAAAGGCCATCTCGGTGAATTTGTAATAACAAACGGCTCGGGCTGGATGTATTCCGTCAACAACGTTTTCCCGAATGTCGGTTTTGCCGATACATACCTTTCCGACGGAGATATCGTCAGAGTACAGTTCACTCTCGGCTACGGAGCGGATATAGGCGGTTTCGGTGCTATGGGAACCTCAATTCCGAATGTCAAAAATCAGCCGAAATCCGGCTATTTTTCGGTGGCGAATAAGGACACGCTTACAAAGGCAATAGAAAGAACCATTTATTCGGGCCTTATAACGCGCTCAAATGTAAAAAATGCATACGCCGCGGCATTATCCGTTGCCGAGACGCTTGACGCTTCGCAAAGCGCGGTCGATAACGCGGTTTCCGCTATCAATTCGGCACTTCAAAATCCGGGGTCGGAAACAAACTCCGCTCCTGCGGATGCTCCTTTGTCCGTCGGCGGCAGCGGCGCTCATGTGTCCTCCGGTGCGGCATTAGGCGGCAAGAATGCGTCGGGCGGCGCGGCAGCTGCCGCTTCCGGTGGGTCTGCCGACGCTGTCGCGGCTTCGGCTGCGGAGGAATCCGCTTTTTCCGAGACCGATGCGGAAACGGAGGAGATAACCGGAGCTTCAGAGGCTCTTTCCGAGAGCGAAGAGAGCACGGAAAACGCCGTATCATTGTCGGAAAACAAAAAATCAAAAACGCTTGTCACGGTAATATGCTTGGTATCGGCATTTATCGTTTTGGCAGGCGGAGTATGCTTTATTGTGTTTTATGTAAAGAAACGCCGCAAAAACGGCGAAAAAGAAAAATCTGTTAAGGAGAGCTCTTCCCAAAAATGACAAAACGTGTTATTTCGGTGTTTTTATGCGTCCTGTGTGTTATATCCTCAATTTCTATCATCGTATCGGCAAAAGAGAATAAGGAGTATACGTCCGATAATTTTCTTAGCGTCGCGGACGGTATTATCGCATGGAAAAAAGCCGATAACGGCTCGGAACCCGACGGATATTTGATTAACGATAAATATTTGGAAAATGCGGGTACTACTCCGGGGGATTGGTATCCCATAGCTCTCGGCAGACTCGGAATACACGATAACAACGAGGGCTACCTTGCGGTCATAAAAGACAGGGTAGAGGAGCGTTATCGCGAAAGCGGAAGGCTCAGTGCCGCAAAGGCAACCGAGTGGCACAGAATAGCACTCGCCGTTCTCGCTATGGGCGGCGACCCGACAAATTTCGGAACCGACGAAAACGGCGTGCCGATAAATCTGATAGCGGACGGAACCTACGACCGCGGCAAGACAACGCCGCTCGGAAGACAGGGCATAAACGGCTGGATATGGGGGCTTATAACTCTTGACAGTATGCGCTATGCCGTGCCTGACGGAGCGTACAACACCCGCGACGATATAATCGTTGAAATAATTTCAAAGCAGCTTTCCGACGGCGGATTTGCCCTGAGCTCGGATGATGCAGACCCCGATATTACCGCTATGGCGATAACGGCACTCGCACCGTATTATAATTCCGAAAAAATATATTCTTATCACAGAAAAGCGTTGTCCGCCGATGAGAGCAGAACGGTGCACGAGGTTGTTGATGAAGCGGTTTTGTGCCTTTCACGTCTGCAACTCGACACTGGCGACTACAAAAGTTGGGGAACTCAGAATGTAGAGAGTACCGATTGGGTGGCGGTGGCGCTGTGCAGTCTTAATATCGACCCTCTCTCGGACAGCCGTTTCATAAAAAACGGCAACACCCTTTTTGACGGTATAATGCGTTACAGAATAACGGACGGCGGATTTGTCCATTCGTTTACTTATGACCCCGACAATCCCACATCTTTGCCCGATAAATCAAATACCATGGCGTCGGAGCAGACCCTTTATACCATGGCATCTCTTTGGCGGCAAAAAAACGGTATGAGAACTCTTTTCGATTTCAGAAAAGAGCAGAGCTCCGCGCTTAAATCGCGAATAAACGACCTTACTTCCGACATTTCTAAAATCGGCAATAAGACCGATAAACAAACTCTTCGCGAGCTTCTTGCGGTTTTTTATTCGTTGCCAGAAACAGAGCGGTGCTACGTGAGCAATTATTGGACTTTGTCCGATGAAGCCAAAAAACGCGGAATAGACGTTTCGGAAATAGCGGGTGAAACCGCGGTGATTGTGTTTTCGGATGATGACGCAAACGACGACGCCATTTTGTATTTTACCGATTCCGACCGTGCAATGGTTGACTCTCTGCCCGAAAAACTCACTACGGAGCAGTATGTTTTGGTTGTAACATTGCTTGATAAGCTCGAAAGGAGTGAAGATTTTGACGGTAAAGACGCATATCTCCGAAAGCTTGTTTCGGCAAAGGAGCAAATTGCCGCGGTTCAGGCGGAAATAGATTCGCTGAACGACGACATTAAAGCCGAGCTTTATCCGTTTGATAAAATCACGCTCAAGGATAGGGGCAAGGTGAATAAAATCGTTAAACGCTATAACGCGCTCAGCGAATATGACAGAGCAAAAATCGAGCGTTGGGAGGATGTCGTCAAGACAAAGACAAAGCTTGACAATATCGTTCGCGCCATAGTAATATCTGTTGTACTGTTTGTTTTAGAGGTAGGACTTACCGTGTTTATAATTATAAGAATCAGACGCCGTAAGATGAAAAAAACTCTCGAAATGGAGGAGCTTGCGGCAATGTATAAGGATGAAGACGACGAAATGCGGTAATTTTTTCTCGTGGAAGGGGAGTCATAATTGAAAAAAGATATTTTGGCGCTCCTGTCGTTGGCGCTGATAATAGCCGTATTGATTCACGGCACAAACATTCAGTCCGTCGACGAGTACTACCTTACTCATATCGACGATATAACCCCGCAGAGCGAGACGGTTTTTATCAGTATTCGCTGTGATACCGTGCTTCAAAATTACGACGAGCTTGACAAAGCCCTGCAATCCGATAAATACGTGCCGCAAAACGGCGTTATATTGCCGGAAACCGAATATGTGTTAAGACCCGGCGACACCGTTTTTGATATACTTGACAGGGCGGTAAGGTATAATAAAATACAGATGGAGTATCAGGGTGCCGATAAAAACAGCTATGGCAGCGTATACGTTCAGGGTATAAATTATCTGTACGAATTTTCCTGCGGACCGCTTTCGGGTTGGATGTATCAGGTGAACGGCGAATTTCCGAATTACGGATGCTCAAAATACAAACTGAAGGACGGCGACCGAATAGCATGGGTCTATACCTGCGATCTCGGCAAGGACGTCGGCTGTATATGGATGGGAGATGAAACGGGATGAAAGCTTTCGGCGGATATCATCCGGCTGTTACTTTTACATATTTTATATCTGTGCTGTTAACGGCTATGTTTGTATGGAATCCCGTAATACAGCTCACAGCACTCCTCGGCGGCATTATGTTTTCGCTTATGCTCGTGAGGAAAAAGGCTATTTTAAGCGATATGGGCTTTTATCTTCCGCTTTTTCTGCTCGTGGCTGTTACAAATCCTCTGTTTTCACATAACGGCGTTACTCCGCTTTTCTTTATGAACGGTAACCCTGTAACGCTTGAAGCGGTTGTTTACGGCGTTTTTATCTCGGTGATGGTTGTCGGAGTTCTGTTTTGGTGTAAGTGCTATAATGAAATTATGACCGAGGATAAATTCTTGTATCTGTTCGGCAGAATTATCCCGAAAATGTCGCTTGTGCTTTCCATGGCTCTCAGATTTGTTCCGATGTTTAAAAGACAGATGAAAAATGTGAGCAGAGCGCAAAAGGCAATGGGGCTGTATTCGCAAAAAAGCTATGTTGACAGATTGCGCGGCGGAATACGTGTTTTTACGGCGATGATTTCGTGGTCGCTTGAAAATTCCATGGAGCTGTCGTCGTCTATGAGAGCGCGCGGATACGGTCTGCACGGCAGAACAAACTTTTCGCTGTTTAAATTCGGGGCGAGAGACGCGGTGGTTTTATTGTCGGGATTATTGCTTTTTGCTGCCGTACTTATAGGCGTCGGCAGCGGAAGCATCGATTTTACATTTTATCCGGAGCTCGGCAAAATCAGCCTTTCGTTAAAATCGTTAATTACTTACATTTCGTTTTTTATATTATCGTTTCTTCCGTTTTTTATTGAGGTAAAGGAGAATTTAAAGTGGAAATATTACATATCGAAAATTTGAATTTCCGTTACCCCAAGGCGGAAAAAGACACTCTTCACAATATTTCTCTTAACATCGGGCAGGGTGATTTTACTGTAATATGCGGCGCAACGGGCTGCGGAAAGACCACCCTTTTAAAGCTGATTAAAAACGAGCTTGCTCCCGCAGGTGAAAAGAGCGGCGAGATACTCTATAACGGGAAAAGCATCGATTCACTCAGCCTTCGCGAGAGTGCATGTGCCATAGGGTTTGTCGGGCAAAATCCCGATAATCAGATAGTTACGGACAAGGTTTGGCACGAGCTGTCGTTCGGTCTTGAAAATCTCGGCGTGCCGCAAAACGTAATTCGCCGCAGAGTGGGCGAGATGGCGAGCTATTTCGGCATACAGGATTGGTTCCGCAAAAAAACCGACGAGCTTTCGGGCGGTCAGAAGCAGCTTTTAAATCTTGCGTCGGTTATGGTAATGCAGCCCAAGGTACTTATCTTAGATGAGCCCACGAGTCAGCTTGACCCCATAGCCGCGGCTGATTTTATAGCGACGCTTAAAAAGCTGAATACCGAATTCGGTATTACCGTGCTTTTGGTAGAGCACCGTCTTGAGGACGTTTTCCCGATAGCCGACAAGGTTTTGCTTATGGAAAACGGCTGCGCGCTTTTATATGATTCACCGCGTGCCGTCGGCAAAAATCTTAAAAAAATAAATCCCGAGCACCCTATGCTCAAGGGTCTTCCGAGTGCCGTAAGGCTTTACAATCTGCTCTCGTCGGACGAAGTCTGCCCGCTTACGGTTAAAGAGGGGCAGGAGTTTTTCAGACGCAATTTCAAAAGGAATATAGACTTTTCCGACGGTGATAAATCAGAATATTCCGATAAAACCGATACGGCAATCGAGCTTAAAAATGTTTGGTTCAGATATGAAAGAGATTTGCCCGACATTCTGCGCGGCGTAAATCTTAAAGCGGATCGCGGCGAGACAATTTGTATTCTCGGCGGCAACGGCACGGGAAAAACGACAATGCTGAATGTTATTTCGGGTCTTAATAAGCCGTATCGCGGCAAAATAAAGATAGACGGCAAAAAAATCAAGGATTATAAGGGCAATTCGCTGTACCGAAAGAAACTTGCATATCTGCCGCAAAATCCGCAGACGGTATTTTTAAAGGACACCGTTTCGGGCGATCTCGAAGAAATGCTCAAGGCGATGGAGTATAAAAAAGAAGAGCGCGAAGAAAAAATACGCGATATTTCCGAAAAACTCGGTATAACGGATTTGCTTACGAAGCATCCTTATGACCTCAGCGGCGGTGAACAGCAAAAATGCGCCCTTGCGAAAATATTGCTTTCAGAGCCTACAATACTGCTTTTGGACGAACCTACAAAGGGACTTGACGCCTTTTCAAAGTCCTCGCTTTTGAATGTATTGAAGAAGCTTAAATCGGACGGAATAACGGTTGTTATGGTAACTCATGATGTTGAGTTTGCCGCTGTCGGTGCCGATAGATGCGCGCTGTTCTTTGACGGCGAAATCGTTTCTTCCGATGCGCCGAATTCGTTTTTCGCAGAAAATAATTTTTATACGACGGCGGCGAACCGCATAGCCCGTCCGCTTTGTCCCACAGCGATAACGAGTGAAGAGGCGGCTGAGTGCTGCCGCGGAAACGGAGAAGATAATGGTTAAAAAATGGCTTTCGTATATTTTTCCGTGTATTTTGGTGCCTGCGGCGGTTTTGCTCGGAGCCACAGTGTTTAAAGATAAACAGTATGCATGGATATCGCTTTGCGTTGCCGTGTTGTCGTGCGTTCCGTTTTTTCTCGCCTTTGAAAAGGGAAAAAGCGGTACAAAGGAAATGATTTTAATAGCTGTTATGGTCGCGTTGTCGGCAGTCGGCAGACTTATTTTTGCGTGGGCACCCAGCGTAAAACCGGTGACGGCACTCGTTATAATAACAGCGATGTATTTCGGCCCACAGGCAGGCTTTATGACGGGTGCGCTGACCGCCGTAATATCGAATTTTTATTTTGGGCAGGGTCCATGGACACCGTTCCAGATGTTTTCGTGGGGTATAGTCGGGCTTATAGCCGGAGTTTTCGCTCCGCAGCTTAAAAAGAGTCTTGTGTTCAGAATAATTTACAGTGCCGCTTCGGGAGTGCTGTATTCTTTGCTTATGGATATTTATACAACCCTTTGGTATGACGGCACGTTTAACCTGACGCGGTATATTGCCGCTGTTACGTCGGCTGTGCCCGTTACGCTTACCTATGTAGTTTCCAATGTTGCGTTTATAATAGTGCTTGCAAAGCCTATATGCTCGGTTCTTGAACGAATTAAGACAAAATACGGAATGCAATAATGCATTCGTATAAAATCGTTCACCTTTACTTTTACCGTGCCGATAGAAGACTTTTTTATCTGAAATGATGCCGTAATCGCCGTTTTTGCGCAAACATTGACGGATTTTACCATGCAAATCCGTTTTGCGTAGGCACAAAACCCTTATTGATTGCAATAAATTAAAATATTTGAATAAATCATTTGACAAAGGTATGTACGTTTGGTAAAATATATAAGCTCTTTGTTGAGCTTAACAAAACCGAATACGGAGAGTTATCGAAGTGGTCATAACGGGCCTGACTCGAAATCAGGTAATCCCTAACGGGACCGAGGGTTCGAATCCCTCACTCTCCGCCAAGAATAAAGGGTATAGCGTTTGCTATACCCTTTATTCTTTTGTTGATAAGACAGCAAGGGATTCGAACCCTTACAATCTTTTGCAAGACGAAGTCTTGTCAAAAGAAGTTTACAATAGGATAGTTTGCGGAGCAAACTCGAGGGCGAACGAAGTGAGCCGAATCCCTCACTCTCCGCCAATAAACAGGACATAGCAAAAGCTATGTCCTGTTTTTGCTTTAAATTGAAAAGGGATTCGAACCATTACAATCTTTTGCAAGACGAAGTCTTGTCAAAAGAGGTTTACAATAGCATAGTTTGCGTAGCAAACTCGAGGGCGAACGAAGTGAGCCGAGTCCCTCACTCTCCGCCAAAAAAGCAGGACATAGCAAAAGCTATGTCATGTTTTTGCTTTAAATTAAAAAGGGATTCGAACCCTTAAAAAATGCAAAATAATTTGCTGCATCTTATCGAAGCTACATTTGACGAAATTTTTTGCAGCGGATTTTTCAATCATCTTTCCCATAAGACGAGATTTGCAGGTTACTGCCGAAAACACGGCTTACCGACAGAACAAAAACGAACGGTTGTGCATGACATCAGCATATTAGATGCTGAACTCCAAGTTAAAAGTGTGCTTGATGATTGTGTAGAAAGTGATTTGGATTTAGATATTAAAATGGCTGCCGTTTCGGAAATATCTTCCGACATTCAAAAAAATTAGATAAACTCGGGTTTACTATGCCGGAAATGATTGCACTATCTGTCTTGCAAGCCGATGATAACGAAACCTGCATTTGTAAAAGCATTGAACAGCAAATCGAGTTTGAACTTATGCAGTTGTTGAAATCTGACATCGGAATGTGTAAATGCAAGCGTTGCGGTAAGTATTTTATTATGAAAGGCAATTATGACACCAATTACTGCGACCGCATTGTAGAAGGTGAAACCCGCAACTGCCAAGAGCTTGCGGCACAAGAAAATTACAAAGAGAAAATGGCAGACAATGCCGCCATTCCCTTGTATCAAAAGTATTATAAACGCTATGCCGCCCGTGTTCGTGTAAGGCAATTTAAAGAGCCTGACTTCGAAAAGTGGAAATATCAGGCGATGACCAAGCGTGACGAATGCACAGACGGTAAAATCACTCTTGCGGAGTTTGAAGAGCGGCTTGAGAGTGGCTTTCCGAATAGAATCAAGAAAAACAAATAACTATAATTAACCTTACGGAGCCGTTCGAGTAACAGCTCCGTTTTGTTTTGATTTTTTCTTGCTTTTCCCTTATAAATCCGCAATAATCATTGATTTTAAGTGCTCTGTGTGATATACTAAACTTGTATAATTATAACTATCTGAAAGCGAGGAAAATCTAATGGATTCTAATATCGAGCGCTGGTACTCAATGAAAGAAATATGCGAATATCTTGGCGTCAGCCGTGATACCGTACTTGATTGGATAGAAAGAAGAAATATGCCCGCAGCAAAAATCGGACGCCTTTGGAAATTCAAAGTCAGCGAAATTGACGCTTGGATGAAATCCGGTATTGCAGCGGATAAATAATCAAATTTCGGAGGCATATATGAGTTTTATTGAATCTTACAAGCATCTTGATAAAATATGCGGAGAAATGTTTGAAACTCAATATGGAGTATCCGCCTATATAGAGGAAATGCTAAACAATCCTCATGGTTCTTTTCTTGTCAGAGGATGGGAAAATGATTTAAAACAACTAAAGCACTATCGTTGGATTAGGAATCAAATCGTACACGAACCCGATTGCTACGAAGAAACTATGTGCGAAGCCGGAGACGATGAATGGCTTGATGATTTTTATGAAAGAATAATAAATCAAACTGATCCGCTTGCAATGTATTTTCAAGCAACAAAACCTCAGCCTGTTGCAAAATCCGCACAAAATCACGAACCGGCTCAACTGCAATATACAGATTCTAAACAACCTGACCGGCCGAAACATAAATCAAAAAAGGTCGTAAGATGGATTGTGCTTTCAATTATCGTGGCTATTGTTCTACTGTACTTAGTACTTAAATACTTTATTAATTGATTTTGGAGGTGCAAATATGCCAGATAAGAATTGGCAATTTGAACTTGAAGAATATATAAAGCAAGGCGAACCCGACAAAGCCGAAAAAAGCGAAGCGTGGCAAACTGCCATCGGTTTGCAGGCTGTTGATGGGCTGAATACTTCTGACTATTTGTTAGACACCGCCAAAGAGCATATTGAGGGTAAAATCACCATCGACGAGGCTCAAAAGCGTATTCACAGTTACTATGAACAGCGTTCTGTACGCACCGAAACGGAAAATGAAACCAAAGAAGCGGATATCGTTTCGGCAAGAATTGCAAAGTTGTTGGGAGAAAAAGCGTTTCAGTTCTCCCCTGCAGAGTGGCTTTCGATTCATCGCAGATTGTTCGAGGGCGTATTCAGTCACGCAGGACAAGTCAGGCAGTACAATATCATAAAGAAAGAGTGGGTTCTAAACGGCGATACTGTTACCTATGCGGATTGGAGCAGTATTAAGGAAACTTTGGATTACGATTTTTCCACCGAAAAACAGTTTTCTTACGAAGGCTTGTCGGTTAATGCGGCGGTAAAGCATTTGGCTAAATTTGCTTCGGATATATGGCAAATTCACCCGTTCAGCGAGGGAAACACCCGTGCGACTGCTGTATTTATGATAAAATATATGAAAACATTCGGCTTTAGCGTAAACAATGACGCATTCGAGAAATATTCTTGGTATTTTCGCAACGCTTTGGTTCGTGCTAATTATAACAACCTGCAAAAAGGCGTCCATTCTACAACTAAGTTTTTGGAAATGTTCTTTTCAAATCTCTTGTTAGATACGCATTATGAACTGAAAAACAGATATATGCACATTGATTATGTGGACGAAAGCAATTTCCAAAATATCAGCCCAAAAGTTCCAAAGTATCAATTTGATACTTTGGACTGCACTTTAGAAGAACTTGCAGTTTTAGAATTAGTGGCAAAGAAACCGACAATAAAACAGCAAGAAATTGCAGAACAAACCGGAAAATCCATTGCAACCATAAAGCGAATTATGAAATCCCTACAGGATAAAAACTATATCCGCCGTGAAAGCGGCAAGAGATACGGTAAGTGGGAAATATTGGTGCTATAAACATAACTACTTTAAGGATACTGCTTGCAAAACAAAAAATCCTTTGGTTACTCGAACCAATGAAGGACTGTTCTGTCATCATATTGATGAGGACAGGCAATAATGCTTTGTGATGATAAATTTGCAGTTAATAATCCTTTTGAGTATCAAAAAGCGGACAGGCTTGTTTACTGCAATTTGCTTGAGCATTTACTGCTTCATGTAAAAATTGCTGAAAATCCAAGCCCTGATGCTAACGAAAACGAACTTCCGGGCATAGGCGGAGCAATAAACTTTATATGTAAGGAGTTAAACGACATTTATTCAGGCAAGGAATTTGCAGATGAGTGGCGTAAGAATGTAGCAAATAAAGTCAAGGATAACTTTGATGATTATATTATTATCTTGCGTTATCTTTGGAATGTAGTTGAAAAAAATCTGGTCTATAAAACTATCATAACTAAAGAAATGCTTTGCGTTGGATGGGACGATAAGGTTGTTAAAGGGGTTATGAACGCTCTTAATGAGGATGAATAAATAGTCTATCAAACAAAGTTGAATACTATATTTAAGATATATTTGGCTTTTTATGAACGCGATTATGAATTGAAAATATAGAATTTATACAGTATATAAGCATCAAATTAACAAAAATAGGAGATCTTGCTATGCCTTATACAGTCAGATCAAGTGAACGAACTAGAAGTTCTGGAGCGGAACACGAAACAAAAGCTCTACTTTATTTAATGAATTTTAGAAGTGACAGTAATGAAATTCATTATTTTGTAGTTGACTTTTTTAATGATTTAACCGGTATGGACAGATTTGCCGAAAGTTTATGGGATGTCCAATCAAAAGGAGCAAAAAATAATTCACCTGCTGCAATTGGCAAGGAATTAGTAACTTTGTTTAAGAATTATTTGAGTGATATTGACTTTAAGGAATACATACTTTTCCTTGGAGGGGTATCGTCTACAGTGAGGGCGGACGATACTTTAGATATATTTGATTTGTCAAATGTTAATTTCTCTGCACTATCAAAGTTAAAAGAGGGTCTCAAAAAAGAAGCCAAGGAAAAAACATACATAAATGATTACGATATTACGGATTCTAATATTGATGATTTCTTAAAAAAAGTAACGTTTGTAATTGATAACAAATCTCCTAATGAGTATGTCAAAGCAATTATAAAAGATCACCCAAATATAATTCCTGAAGACAAAGTACTTACTACTATTTTTAACGAAATTCGAAATGCTCAATCTGAATTAAAGAATAACGTAGTAGAAGGTATTGTTATTCAAACGACAGATGAAGTATTACAATATTGTCGTCATTTAACTAATAGCGAAATACGTCTATTAACTTTGAATCGTATCATCAATCGTAATCCTGTTGAAAAAAACAGTATTCCTCCGTCCTTTTTACCGATTTACTCTTCGTGGGTTCCGGAAAAGCAAAGAGAGATGCTTGATGAATGCGTACAAACATTATGTAAAGCACTTTTCAACAAAAATGCAGCCTCTGAATTTTGGAATCTATTTGAAAATATATATTCCTTGATAGTTACAAATCCCAATTGTGCTGTTCAAGAAATATATCAATTACTTGATACGCAAATTAGAAACGCTTCGCCTGATTTCGATGCAATTTCTTTGAAGTATTTTATATCTGTTGTAAAGGATGGTATTCAAAATGATCATTAAAAAAACTGCCGTAGGAAATAAAAATGAAGCATTTATAGAAAGCAATTTTCACACAGGATTAAACATTATTTCTTCTGATGAAAATAACAAAGGTAAAACTATAGAAATCCAATCTATGATGTATGCCTTAGGAAATGATCCGGCTTTTCCTACAACATTTGAGTATAAAGATTATTATCATTACATTGAATTTGAAGTAGATGAAACAATATATAAGCTCTGCAGATTTAATAATGGATTTGTTTTAAAACACAATTCAGTGTTAATGTTATTTGATAATGTTTCTGAATTAAAGCGTTATTGGAATAAACACATTTTCAAATTGCCAAATATTGTGAAGAATCAAATTTCTAAGATTGTTGATCCAGTTTTATTCTTGCAGTTATTTTTTGTCGGGCAAGATAAAAAAGATACATCAAATGTATCGCACGCTGGATTTTACAATAAAACAGATTTCTATAATATGCTTTATGATATTTGTGATTTAAGCGGGTTAGAACTCGATGAAGATGAAATCAAGAAGATAAAAGAACAACTTTCAAAATTAAAAAGCGAACGTGAGTTATTAATCAAGCAACATAAAATATTGAAATCTAAGAAAACGCCGGTTAGTTATTTGAGTTCTGTTAGCGATAAGACAACTTTTGATAAGAAATTGTCCGAAATGGAAAAGATTAACTCCAAGATTGCCGAGTTGAGGAAAGCCAGAAATAAAGCCGCAACACGAAAAGCCAGTTGGGAAACGACATTAAAAGAACTCAGATCTTTGAACCGAACAATGGAAAGCGGAGAACTTAGATGTATGGATTGTAATTCTACTAACATATTTTTCAGTTCTTCCAAAAAGAACGCTTATGCTTTTGATGTATCGTCTATAGATATGCGAAATGAAATCATTGCGTCAATCAACGAAAAAATAGAAGCATATAATGAAGAAATCAACAAATTGGCGTCTCAAATTAGCTCTGCTCAAGACGAATTACAAGCACTAATGAATGATGAATCGATTTCTTTAGAGTCAATAGTTGCATATAAGCAAGATGTTTTTAATGCATCTGATGCAGAAGCCAAAATAAAGGAAATTGATTTAGAAACAGAAAGCCTAAAAAACCAATTGAAAATTAGTGCAGGAACAACACAATCAAAAAAAGAACAGCAACTCGCAATACTGATGGCTATATTAAACGAAATGAATGCTGTTTATGAAGAAATAGATCCCAATGGTAATTTGCATTTTGATGATCTTTTCACAAAAAAAGATGAAGTGTATTCTGGAAGTGAAGCAACGATTTTTCATTTGTCTCGACTCTATGCCTTTAGTAAAGTTCTTAATCATAATTATCCAATTGTTGTAGATTCATTTAGAGCAGAAGACCTCTCAACATCAAAAGAAAATACAGTTTTGGAACTATATAAAGAACTCTCAAATCAAGTCATTTTTACTACTACTCTAAAGTTAGAAGAATTGGGAAAATATGATTCACGCACAGACCTTCATCATATTGACTACAAGGAACATGCACCAAGCAAAATGCTTTCTGAAACATACGTTGATGAATTTTGTGAACTTTTACGTTCTTTATCAATAAATTTATAACAAGTATCGGCAAGCAGGCACGGAGTTAATCTCCCGTGCCTGCTTGCTGTTTTGCGTATTTAGTTATAAACTCATAGATATGTTCGGTTAAGTGCAGATAATATTTTCTCATACAAAAATTAGCTCACAATTCACAACTTCGGTTGCACGATTACGAATATTATTCATCTTCTGCACCCCAAAGTATCATATCGGTTGCTTTTGGTTCTTTGGTTACATTTTCTTTTTCGGCGTATTGTTTTACCAGCCGAGAAAAGAGTTGTTGGGCTTGTTTTTCGGTATCGGTAAGGTGGGAATGGAGTTTGCCAGAAGTAAGCAGATTGTAATACAAAACTTTGCGATGATACTTTAAATAATTTAACCTGCGTTGTCCCCACACTCCGATATAAACGGTTTCTTCTTCCGCCGGTAAAGTTAAATTTGGCAAAAGATAATCGCCTTGCCGGGTATATTTACCGCCGAATTGTTCAAATAATGTGTTATTCATAGTAAAACCTCCTTTGATACTCAAATTGTACCGAAGGAGGTTTTTTTTGCGAATGTGCGATTTATAAATTTAATATAGTTCGTGTCAAAAATTACAACGAACTTTTGCAATCTGTGCCACTTTTAACGGCGAATAATGTGTATTCCAAATTTATTCGTTATTTTCGTGATATTCGTTTGGTATTCGTTATATTTACTTTTTCATTTACCACCAATTTCGTTGAAATATGAAATTGATTTGTCGGGATTGAATTTTACCGAAAATAATAATTGATGCAATTATGATGCGTAATTAAAAAAGGCGTTGAAGATTTGATTCTCCAACGCTTTTGTTTTATATTTCTTTCATAAAAATATTATCGATATCACCGTCATAATTTTCGAGTTCATCGATCTTGCAAAATCCGTATTTTTCGTAAAGACCGATTATATTTGACGGAATATATACTTTATCAAATCCAAACATGCGAGCGTGATTTATTGCAGATTGGATAAGCTTTTCACTGATTCGATTTCCTCGATATTCTTCATCAACAAAAATTGAACTTATCCAAGGAAAATAGAGATTTTCGGGATAGTAGTCCGTTTCAAGAAAAGTACAAAATCCGATAATATTATTACCACTCAATGCTATAAAAACGCCTTCAAAATCTTGAAAATCATCTTGTTCCAATAGCTTGGCTAAATGCTTCCCGACATTCCAAGAGCAATTATTTGCATAGGCAATCGTTTGATTCCAAAGGTTACTGTTACTTTGCAGTTTTTCGATTTTAATTTCAAAATACTCATGTCGTTCGTGTTTCATATAAAAAATTTGTATTAATTCAATTCTTTCTTTGCAGTTTTTTCTATTTGCTTAATAGTCTGCAAATACACTTCTTCTACGGGCGAAAGATTTTGATTCACATATTTTTTGTATTCCTCTTTTGCTTTTTCAAGTGCTTGCTTGTGGCTGATTTTTCCTGCATTATCAAGCACTTTTCCGCCTGTTATTTGAATCAAATTATCAAGTTGATCAACATAATCGCTCATATAAACGGGATTATGACGCATGGCTTGAATTTCTGCAAAATCGAAATAACCTGAAACAATGTTATTGAGCACCTTTAGCTCATCTTCATTAAGATAATTTTTAGCAACACAAATGTCTTTGGCAGTTGGAAAGTCGCCGTCAAAAGCATTCATTCCCATAAACGGCTTATTTGCATCTGCACGCTCATAAATAACTTCGGCGTCAGTATGACCGTGTGCCGCATAATGCAATTTGTTTTGAACCATTTTGAAAAAAGCAACAGTTTCGCTGCTTTTCGGATTATAGTCAACACTTGTCGCATAAAGGTCAAGGACCTGACGATACATAACTTTTTCGGAAGAACGAATATCTCTGATTCTGTCTAAGAGTTCTTTCCAATAATTTCCACCACCGAGATTTTTAAGCCTTTCATCATCCATGGTGAAACCTTTTATCATATATTCCTTTAAGCGTTCGGTTGCCCAACGACGAAATTGAGTAGCAGTGATTGATTTGATTCGGTAACCAAGTGAAATAATCATATCGAGATTATAATATGAAACGTTATAATTTTTACCGTCACTCGCAGTTGTTCGGAATTTCCGAACAACTGAATTTTCTTCAAGTTCGCCTTCTTCAAAAATATTTTTAATATGCTCACTTACATTTGATTTGCTCGTTTGGTAAAGTTCGCATAATTGTGCTTGCGTCAACCATACCGTTTCATCAACAAATCGAACATCAATTTTTGTATCACCGTCATCAGTTTGATAAATAACTATTTCGCCTTGATTATTATCTTTATTCATTTCTTTAAGATCGGTTTTTTGTTCTTTCATAGCGATTTATCCTCCTATTATCATAGTACCATAATTGGCTTTTATATACAACATTTTCTTGTCAGCACAATCTGGGGCAGTTCGTTTTTTTGAATTTCGTTATAATATTTTTGACAAGTGCTTATATAATGATTTGTTATATCAAGTCATAAGTGCAAATAATAATGCAAAATAACTCCTTGTAGGTGCAAATAACTAATAATGTTGCAAATTGATAGAAAAAGTCAAATATTATGTTGCAAATTATGATGCACAATTAAAAAGGCGTTGGAGATTTGGTTTCTCCAACGCCTTTGAATTAACAAGATTCTTTGTGATTTTATAAGTTTAACAATTCTTTTTTCTTTTTATCAAATTCTTCTTGAGTTATTACACCGATATCGAGCAATTCTTTAAATTTCTTGATATCTTCAATAGGATCTGATTTTTGAGCACTATTATTTTTTTGTCCAAACTTTCCGATTATGCTTGAAACACCTTTCTTTGCATCATTTATTGTGTCGGAAAGTTTTTGCTTTATTTCTTCTTTTTTATCCGATTCGTTTTCAACAATTACCTCTCCATTTGCCATTTTGTCTATAATATTCAAATCGGCTTCATACTCATCTTCGTTATAGTCGAATACTGCTTTGTCTAAGGCTGTACTTAATCTTTTAGCCATAGGCATCATTGAAGCAAAATTTAATCCGCCTGAGATAACACCGCCGATGACAGGTATTGCTTTTGAGACACCTTGGGCAACAGTAGCTTTTGTTACTTTTATACTTAGTGCTTTGCCTATTTGTTTAATCATAGGATACCAAAATGTTTTTGTTAAAGCTTTCTGCGGCAATTTCTTTAATGTGGTTTTTGCAATTTGAGTTGATAAAACTCTAACTCCGGAAACGGCACCGGACACACCAAACATTACACCGCAATACATAATGAGCTGAGATTTAACCTTTTCATCATCAATTTGACCGTCAACCCATAAATCTCCGCCGCCATATAAATATGACAATTCTTGTGCTAAGCGGAGCGCCATTCCAAAAAATTGCATTACATCTGCCGGAATTGTGGCTGCCATCGCAAGACCGCCCGGTATACCGACAACAAATGAGGCGGCTGATGATTGGCTTGTTCGTTTTATTATAAGTTTATTTGCTGTATTGGAAATATCCTCTCTTGATATTCCTGCATCAATTGGTCCTAAGTTGATTATATCTTGGACATTCGCACCTGTTCCTGCGAAGTGTTCTGCCAAAAATTTATCTCTGTTGACTTTTACACCTGGAATTTTTATTGATGTTGTAATAATATCTTCTAAAGAAATATTGTTTGATAGTTGTTTGGTGCTTTTTGTATTTTCCATATTATTCAACCTCCGTTTCAATTATATCATTTAATAAACATTTCTGTCAATTTAATTGTAATTTAACGAAGCTGAGTTAAATTATCTATAATTTTCTTTTCAAGTTCTTTTTGTTGACTTGCAGTTAAGCAGTTTGATGTGCGTACGAGTACGGTTCCTACTACTGTATGTGTTCCGGAAGCTGTTCTTGTGCCGTCAAATGTCGCAAGATAATCCCTTCTTTTAATTGCATCATCTTCTGTAGCATAAACTTCAATGCATCCTCCGCCGTCTGTTCCGTTTTCGATAATTGTACCGTCAAGCCAAAGTTTATCCTTTTCTTTGATTTGGCTTGAAGCAAAGTATATCGCCGCTGTGTATCCTCCAACTTTGTTCAAATTGCCGTTTGGATCGTTATCCTCTGTAACTGCCGAATATCCTGTGATAGTGTCAATGTCCTTTATTCTGCTAATAACAAATGCTTCGCTTGGATTAGTAACTTGTTTCATAATTTTTATACTGTTTTCAAGTTCGGATTTAACAGATAAGAGGGTTTCGTTTGCTTTTGTATAACTAATTTTCTTTAATTTATCATTTACGATTGCGTTGATTTTTTCAGCATTGCCTTCTTTTTTCGGTATTTCAACAATACTTGCTTTTGCATCTGTTATTGCCGTTTCAAGAGCAGGGATTGTAGAATTATCATATGGTTTTTCTTTTGAATCTATCAGAGCTTGGCTGTCGGATATGGATTTTTCAAGCGTTGCTTGTTCGGCTTCAATGCGTGAACATTCGCTGTTGTAGGCGGCCACAGCTGCCTTTTTTTCTTCTCCGCAACCGCTGAATATTATTGTTATCATGCTGATCATTACGATAATAATTCCTAAAGTTTTAATGCTTTTCATAGTTTTATTTCTCCTTTTTGTTGTGCTCTTTAATCATTTTTCTAATCCATTTTTCACTGTAGCCGTATTTTGTGGCAAGTTGACGAATGTTTTTACCGTCATATTCCGCCACAATTCTTGATGCGATAAATTCTGTTGTGAAAAAGTTTACCGGAAAAGTGATTTGCTGACCTCGGTATGTAGAATATATTGTTATTGCCGCTTCAATGCCAAGCGTGTTGGCTATTTCGTTATACACACCGTTTAAGTATTCGCTTTCAATTTCATTTGGGTTCATATTTATATAAACCTCTTTCATCTTTACTGCCTCCTATTATGATTTATCTGTGTGGATTTGTATAGAGTGACAGTTCATAGGAACATTTCCTTGTAAAGTTCCTTAAACTTAATTTTCACTCATAATAGGACTTGTAAATTTTGCGAGGCAAAATAAAAACACCACCTGATAGCAGATGGTGTTCATTGTATTTATTATTTGTAGCTTTTGGATGTTTTTGTTGTGTGCAGTGGGCTTTTATACCGCTATGCAAAATTCGTATGTAATCGGCTGAAGTTGGTTATTTTTAGCCCAATTTGTACGCTGAAATTGCACAGTTCGTACAGGACACATTACATTAACCATCTGGCCGCCGACTGAACCTGCTTGCTTAGAAGTAAGGTCACCGTTGTAGCCCTGCTTAAGGTTAACACCAACCTCTCAGTGCGTATGTTTACATATTAAAATGCACTGATTTTGGCAAGATATTCGACTAACTTGCTACATCTTGTCTATTAACTATATTTTCTTGAAAATTGCCGATAAATCGGTAATAGATTGTGATTTTTTGCTTGTAAGGTACATTTTTGCCTGCGATTTTTTTGTTGTCGGGCAGTACCTTTTCTTCGATTTCAATTCTCTCTATGAAGGTGCGAACGATTTCTTCCGTCAGCTCATCAATATGCTCATACTGTTTTACGAGTGCAAAGAATTTTTCATAATTGTTTGTTATCTCGTTTCCGTTTGACTGCTTGCGTTCAATTTCGGATAGCTGTTTTTTCAACTTTGCAACTTCGTTGGACATTTTCGACGCTGTTGCATTCAGCACATCTTCCGATATTGTTCCCGCTGCATAGTCGTTGTAGAGTTTCATAATGATTCTGTCGATTGTATCGATTCTTCCCTCAATAGCAGATTTATTGTCCTCTGAATTTTCGTAAATATTAACTTGTCCCGACCTTTGAATTGCCTGTTTTATAATCTCTTTTTTGTCCTTGTCGGACAGAGAAATCAGCTGGTTGAGGTCGGCTTTTATTATTTCAAGCAAGTCTGTATATTTTATTCTCGCTCCGTGTTCGCAGTGATTTTTGGAACGCTTTGGAATATTGTTGCACGAAAGATACCAATATTTCATTCGCTCGCCTTTATACACTGTTCCCGACGAACACATTGCACCGCCGCAATGTGCACAGAAGATTAAGCCGTTGAAAATGCTTGAACGGCATTTTTCATAGCTCTGCCAATTCTTTGTGTTCATTCCCATAAAGTAGGCGGCTTGGTCAAACTGCTCTTTGGTAACAAGCGGTGTGTGCGTATTTTCTGTGATAAACCAATTTTCTTCCGGCACGGCAAGTTTCTTTTTTGATTTGAGGCTTGCCTTTTTTGTTTTGCCGAGAATTGTGTGCCCAAGGTAAACCGGGTTTTTCAGTATTCGCTTTACCGTTGTGTAATTCCATTCATCAACAGCTCTTGCAGCACCTCTTTCACCGAAGTTATCACGATACAGCACACGGTATTTCAGCGGTGTTATGTCGCCGCTTTCGGTGAGTGCCGCCGCTATGGCTCTGGCAGATTTTCCGTCGTGTGCCATGGCAAATATTTTTTGCACTATCGGAGCAGTTTTCGGGTCAGGCTCAAGCGCCGTGCCGTCTTTATTCTTCATATAGCCGAACGGAGGGCAGGCACAGTATTCGCCTTTTGTCCTTTTTTGATTTATGACTTGCTTGATTTTCCGTGAGGTGTCTCGCAGATAAACATCGTTCATCGCAAATTGGAACGGAGCCATAATGTTGACTTCGTTCGAGTCGAAGTTGTCGCTGATTGCAATATAATGAATTTGATTTTCGGGAAAATAGGTTTCTGCATAGTAGCTCGACTCGGTCATATCTCTGCCGAGTCTTGACAAGTCCTTGGTGATAACCATATTTGCAAGCCCGTCTTTAAGGTGAGCAATCATTTGGCTAAAGCCCGGTCTGTCAAAATTTGAGCCTGAGAAACCGTCGTCAACAAATTCTTTTACAATGGTAATACCGTTGTCCTCACAGTATTGCCTGACGATACTTCGTTGGTTTGTGATACTCGATGATTCACCGCCGTTGGCCTCCTCAACGGATAGTCTGTAGTATGCATCGGCTAATTTCAAGTTCGTTTTCATTGGTGAAACCTCCTTGAAAAAAGATTACATACCCAACACGGAGTATATCACAGGAGGGTTTGAATATCAATTAAAAACCTCCTTATTCTTTGCAGAAATATTTTCCTCTATCAAAGATTTAATATCTCTGCTCTTATCAAATATGCGAACCACTTCGTAATGACTGTTGTTAATGTCGTATGATGTTGTTTGCACCACTTTAGAATTATCTTCCATTGACGCACCTCCAACAGTATTATGCGTTTTGTTCGTGCTGTTTATTACTTCGTTTTTTGCTGCCATAAGGCAACACACTTACTATGATTTTATATCTGCCTCCTTTAATTTAATGTATCTTTCGTTATAGATTTGTAGTTCATATTAACCTCCTATTTTGCTCACAGGCTTTCACAAATCGCCTGTAAGTCGTTTTTAGTTTTATTCCGACGAGTTACTCTATTTTAGAGCAAACTCGTCAATTTTTGCTCACAGCGTTGCCTGATTTTTCATAAATAGGTTTATCATACGGCAACACCCAAGTGAATACGCAAAAGCCTTGATTTTCTGCGAAAAACAGCCTTTACTGCATACGAATTTGGAATCATACGCAAAAGTATTACGAATCGAAAAGCCGACAGGCTTTGCCGGACGGCGTTTTCGGGCATTTCAATGCCCGAAAATCATACCCCTTTATCCTGCTTTAAAATCGACGGCTTGAAATCCGCTTCAAAACCAACTTAAAAGCCATCAATTATCGTTTCAAAAATCATAAAATTTTAAAGTCAAAGCCTTTCATATTCTTCGTCGATAAACCCTAAAGCACGGTGCATTAAATCTTGTTGACCGTGTATAGATTGCTCTTTTGCTCACCGCCGATAAACCGCTTCGAGATAGTTATGTATCCGCCGCTTTCCAGCGAATGCAAAACTTTTCTGCAAGTGGATGCACACATCGAACAGCTTTTTGCAATCATAGGCACCGACCAAAAACTTTGCCCTGCCGAGTCCTTTGCCCGAACAAGAAAAGAATAAACGATGAACTCGTTGGGCGATAACCGTTCATCAAAAATTCTGTTCGGCAAAAGAAAAAATTGACCGCTGCAATTTTTACGCATACGAAAACCTCCTTTAAAATTATTCGAGAGAATATTTTTATAAAGTGAAAACCAAAAAGAAAAAGTGCTTAGAAAAAACTCCCTCTACTATACGGAGAAAAATTCCCATTTTGTTCGGGTGTTTTTCAAAATTCTTTACACCTTGTTTACATTTGATTTCACCAAAGAAAAAATGCCCCTCTATAATACGGAGAAAAAACTCGGTTTTGTTGATGTGTTTTGAGAAAAATTTACAAATTATTTTACGCAAAAAGAGGTTCGCCACAAATTTTAAGGCAAACCTCTTTTATACTTGCAACTCTTATTTTTTCAAGTTAATATGCAACACAATGTAATATAAAAAAATTTCTCAGAAATGCGAATTCTGAGAAAATTATTATACTGTTATTATATTACATAAAAGTATCACAGTCAAATAAAATCAGATATTAAACGGCTATGGTACAATTTTTTGGATTAGGAGTTGCAATATGGATAGCAGTTTTAAAAATGTATCGGCGCTTTGGCTCGAGGACAACAAACTTTTTTGGAAAGAATCGACTTATACAAAGTATCTTTTCATCTCAAAAAATATGGATAAAATAATTTGCGATTGCTCGCTTGAAAAAATCAACAGCAAGATTGTTCAGCAAACAGTTAATCAAATTTTGATTTGTAATGCAATGTCAATTACAACGATTAAAACATATATTTCTGTCATAAACAGTGTTCTCTCTTTTGCTTATGACAACGACTATAAATGCGTTGAGCGTATCAAAATCACTTTTCCTAAAAAACAAAAGAATGAATTGAAAATATTAACTCAAAAAGAGCAAAAACTATTAACGGCTTATCTTACAAAAAATATTGATTTAACTAAACTTGCCATACTTTTTGCACTATACACCGGTATAAGATGCGGTGAACTTTGTGCGTTAAAATGGGGCGATATTGACTTGTTTAACGGCATTGTCAGTATCAACAAAACAATGCAAAGAGTACAATGTGATGACAAAAATTCTAAAACGAAAATTATCATCACTCCGCCTAAAACCACAAACTCAAACCGAATGATACCGATACCTAAATTTCTTGTATCTATTTTGAAATCGTTTAATCCAAAAAACGAAAATTCATATTTGCTTACAGGGCTTGAAGATAAATTTATTGAACCACGGCAAGCGCAAAATATTTTTAACAAATGTCTTTCAGATTGCAAAATTGACAAAATCAACTTCCACGCTCTTCGCCATTCATTTGCGACACGCTGTATTGAACTTGGTATGGATTATAAAACTCTAAGTGAAATTCTCGGTCATGCTAATGTTTCAACTACGATGGAACTATATGTTCACTCATCATTAGAACAAAAGAAAAAGCAAATAAATAAATTGAATAATTTTATAAAATCATAATGAAAACGCTTTAACTCATTTCTCAGAATTCGCATTTCTGAGAAATGAGTTTTTTATTTTGGAGCGTTTATGGAAAAGCAAGTTAAATCAAAACAGCGTGTTGCCGAGCACGGCGAGGTGTTCACAAATGAGCGTGAAGTAAAAGCGATGTGCGACCTGGTTTCACAGGAGTGCAACAGAATCGACAGTCGCTTTCTTGAACCTGCCTGCGGAAATGGTAATTTCCTGGCCGAAATTTTGAGAAGAAAGCTTGTAGTTGTAAAAAATCGGTATAAAAAAAGTGCTGATGATTATGAAAAATATTCCGTTATTGCAGTCACAAGTATTTACGGTGTTGAGCTTCTAAGCGATAACGCACAAGAGTGCAGGCAAAGGCTGTTTGATATTTGGAATAAGGAATATACGAAAAATTGTAAAACAGCAAATGACATTTGCCGTGACAGCGTTCGCTTTATCCTTTCAAGAAATATTCTTTGTGGAAATGCACTGACTATGCGAACTGATGATGATAAAGAAATTATTTTCAGCGAATGGTCGCTTGTAACAGGCGATAAAATCAAACGCAGAGATTTTCGTCTTGATGTTTTGCTTAGAGAAAATGATGACAAAGATAACTATTCTATGAATTTATCTCTTTTTGACGACACTGTTGAAAATTTAAATTATTGGGAAATTGACCCGGTTACAAATGAAGTTATACCAAAGCCGGTTAAAGAATTTCCTTTGACAGATTATGGGAGGCTGAACCAATATGAGTGATTTTTATAATACTGCTTATAATCCCGATGTGCTTTCGTGCATTGCAAACCTCTCGAATGATGAGGTCTTTACGCCTCCTGAAATTGCAAATCAAATGCTTGATATGCTTCCTCAGGATTTGTTTAAAAATCCTGATGCAAAATTTCTTGACCCAGCTTGTAAATCGGGTGTTTTCCTGCGTGAAATTGCAAAAAGACTTATCGACGGCTTGGCTGATCAAATTCCTGATTTGCAGGAGAGAATTGATCATATTTTTCAAACTCAACTTTACGGCATAGCTATAACTGAACTTACAAGCCTGCTTTCTCGCCGTAGTCTTTATTGCAGTAAATATTCGAACAGTAAATATTCCATAACTCATTTTGACGATGTTCAGGGCAATATTCGATATAAAAATATTCACCATACTTGGATGAACGACAAGTGCGTATTTTGCGGTGCATCTAAAGAAATATTTGGCGAAGATGCGAGAAAAAACCTTGAATATCACGCATATGAACTTATTCATACACTCAAACCGGAGGAAATTTTCAATATGAAATTTGATGTAATTATCGGTAACCCACCTTATCAGATGAATGATGGTGGTAATGGAGCAAGTGCTAAACCAATATACCATTTGTTTGTTGAAAAAGCTATTGCATTAAAACCAAGATTTTTAACTATGATAATTCCTGCTCGTTGGTATTCAGGTGGAAAAGGGTTAGATTCATTTAGAAATAACATGTTATCAGATAACCATATCAAAGAAATTAATGATTTTGTAACAGCAAGTGATTGTTTTAGTGGTGTTGAAATTAAAGGTGGCGTGTGTTATTTCCTTTGGGAAAAAGATCATGCTGGTGACTGTAATGTTATTTCGCATAAAGGGAATCAGATAGTTTCAAAAATGAAACGACCATTGCTTGAAAATAACAATAATACCTTTATTAGATATAATGAGGCAATTTCAATCTTACGCAAGATAAGACAAAAAAATGAACCAACATTTGATTTGTTAGTAAGTGCTAGAAAGCCATTTGGCTTATCTTCAAATTTTAAAGAATTTTATGATGAAAAAAATAATGATGATGATTTATATATTTATGCACAAAAACAAAAAGGTTATGTGCCAAAAAACAAAATACACAAACATTTAGAATGGATAAATAAGTGGAAATTGTTTGTTCCTGAAGCCATTGGTTCCGGAAATATGGCTCAAGATGTTATTAAACCTATTATAGGAAGACCCAATACCGTTTGTACGGAAACCTATATTGTTATAGGAGCCTGTGATGATGAACAGGTTGTAAATAATATTGAATTTTATATTGAAACCAAGTTCTTTCATTTCCTACTTGGTTTAAAGAAAATAACTCAACATACGACTAGTAAAACATATATGTTTATTCCACAGCAAGACTTTTCAAGGACTTGGTCTGATGAAGAACTGTATTCAAAATATAATCTGACGAAAAAAGAAATAGAATTTATTGAAAATTCTGTCTGGAATAATTAGGAGAAATTATTATGTATTATAAAGATGATAGAAATTTTACTGATAAAATGCATAAAAAATATGCAATTCCGTTTATTTATAACAAATTAAAATGGAAGGAACAGAACATAGAGGATAAATTAAATGAATATCAAGATATATTTTCAGCAATAGATTATGAGTTCTTAGATGAAAAAGATTGTAAAATTCTTGTTCAGGAAAGATTTAGAAAAAGTAACTATTCAGAATTTAATGATTTTACTATTAGATATGAAAGGCCTGAAAATGAGGAAGTGTTAGAACAAAAATCAGAGTTTTACAAAATGAAAAGGTATTTACGAACTTGTAAAAGCGAATTTTATTTAGTCTATGCATTTGAACCTCCATATTTTAATGATACTTTGAAAAAATTTGTGATTGTTGATTTAAAAAAACTATTTAAGCATATAGATGATAAAGAAATATGCATTTTAGATGGTAACGAAAATATCACTGACAAATGTAAAATGAAGATTAAAGTACAAAAGAATAGAGATAAAAGTTCAACTTTTGTTAGTTTTGATGTTAATGAACTTATATCTCTATTTGACGATGTTATAAAGCAACAAATTGGCTTTTGCGGAGAATAACAATGCCTGAAATAAAATCTATTAGTGATGTTATTCATCAAAAAACAAAATCAAGACCTATGATTTATGCGTATTCGGATGTTCGGTATCCTGGTTGCCTAAAGGTCGGCTATACTGCTGTTGATGTGGACAAGCGTGTTGCACAGCAATATCCCGTTAAACTGCCAAACGGTAAATTGCCTTATAAAATTGAGTACAGAGAATCGGCAATGTATAGTGACGGAGGCACATTTACCGACCATGATGTACATAAGGTGTTAAAACAAAAGAAATTTAAATGTGTCGGTGGGGAATGGTATGAGTGCAGTGTGAACGATGTTAAAGTAGCAGTAAACGCTGTTAAAAATCATACTACAAATGCAGAAAACAGAACAGAAAGCTTTAAAATGCGACCTGAGCAGGAACAGGCAGTAAACAAAACCATTGCTTATTATGCTTCTGCCGAAAAGGAAGGACGAACACCGAAGTTTTTGTGGAATGCAAAAATGCGTTTCGGCAAAACATTTGCATCATATCAGCTTGCTGAAAAAATGGGCTTTAAGCGTGTGCTTATTTTGACCTTTAAACCTGCAGTTCAAGTTGGTTGGCGTGAAGATTTAATGACTCATCTTGATTTTGAAGGGTGGCAGTTTATTGCTCGCCCTGCAAATATCGGTGAAGACAATATCAATATTCAATATGAAAACGCAGATAAAAGCCGACCGATTGTATGTTTTGGCTCTTTCCAAGATTTTATGGGAGTCAATAAGGAAACGGGTGGTATTAAAGCAAAAAATGAGTGGGTGCACGAGATAAATTGGGATTTGGTTATATTTGACGAATACCATTTCGGTGCCTGGAAATCGACTGCTAAAGCTCTTTTTGAAAATGATGAGGACAGTTTTGACGAGGATTTGTCAAATTATGACCGTGCAAACGCTTGTGACGAAACTTGGTTGCCGATTACAACAACACATTATCTTTACTTGTCCGGTACACCGTTTAGAGCATTAAACAGCGGTGAATTTATCGAAGAGCAAATTTATAATTGGACTTATTCCGACGAACAAAGGGCAAAAGAAAATTGGCAGGGTGATGATAATCCTTATTCGGCACTGCCTAAAATGTTTATGCTTACATATAAAATTCCCGACAGCATAACAAAAATCGCAAAGCAGGGTGAGTTTGACGAATTTGACTTGAATTTATTTTTTAAGGCTGAAGGCAAATGCGAAGAATCACAGTTTGTATATAAAGACTATGTGCAAAAATGGCTTGACTTAATTCGTGGCTCGTACCTTGAAACAACTGTAGACGAACTAAAACTCGGTGCAAAAAAACCACCTATGCCGTTTAGTGATACAACACTTCTTAAAGTTTTGTCGCATACGCTTTGGCTTCTTCCGAGTGTATCAAGTTGTTATGCTATGAAAAATCTTTTAAGAGAAAGGCAAAACAACTTTTTTGATGACTATGCTATAAATGTTTGCGCAGGTTTTGCAGCAGGCATAGGAACAAAAGCTCTCATTCCTGTTCAGGAATCTATGGGAGACCCTTTAAGAACAAAAACAATAACATTGTCTTGTGGTAAACTTACGACAGGTGTTACGGTTAAGCCTTGGACCGGTGTGTTTATGCTTACAAATATGTCGTCGCCTGAATCATATTTTCAAACAGCGTTTCGAGTTCAGTCACCTTGGGTGATTAAAACAGATAACGGACAAAAGGAAATTATAAAGAAAGAATGCTTTGTGTTTGATTTTGCACTTGACAGAGCCTTAAAGCAAATTAGCGAATATTCCTGCCGTCTTGATGTGGCTGAAAGTAATCCTGAAAAGAAGGTTGGAGAGTTTATCAAGTTTTTACCGGTACTTGCTTATGATGGCTCTGCTATGAAACAGGTTGATGCAGGCGACATACTCGATATTGCTATGGCAGGCACCTCTGCAACACTTCTTGCAAAGCGATGGGAGTCTGCACTTCTTGTTAATGTTGACAACAATACGCTTAATAAACTGCTTGCTAATGAAGACGCTATGGCGGCACTTATGCGTATAGAAGGTTTTCGTTCACTCAACGAAGATATTACAACAATTATAAATAAAAGCGAGGCTGTTAAAAAGGCGAAGAAAGAATCGGATAAATTAACTCCAAAAGAGAAAAAAGAACTTTCCGAAGAAGAAAAAGAATACAAGTCAAAGCGAAAAGAAATTCAGGAAAAGCTGATGAAGTTTGCAACAAGAATACCTGTTTTTATGTATCTTACAGATTATCGTGAGTATAGCTTAAAGGATGTTATCACACAGCTTGAACCGTCACTTTTTAAAAAAGTAACCGGTCTTGATGTAAAAGATTTTGAACTTCTTGTGTCGCTGAATGTGTTTAACGAAAGTCTGATGAACGACGCCGTTTATAAATTCAAACGCTATGAAGATGCAAGTCTTTCTTATACAGGTATCGACCGTCATGCAGGCGAACAAATCGGTTTGTATTCCACCGTTGTATCAAAAGAAGATTATGATACAATGGCAGGTTTGCTCAGTGAGTCAATGTTGGTAGATGATGTACCGACTTATGTTTCTCAAAAGATAAAAAAAGGTGAATACAATAACACAAAATACAAACAATGTGAATACCGAAATTGAGCAAAAGCCAACACCTACATATCGACCATCGTTTGTTCCGCCAAAACCTGTTGAAAATAAGGTTGAGCATATAGAAGTGGACACTTCACATATTGCAGTAGGCTCAAAAGTTAAACATAAAGCATTTGGCTTAGGTGAAATTACAGATAAAGGAAATACTTATGTTTTTGTAAAATTTGATGGACAAGCAGTCCCTAAAAAGTTTCAATTCCCGGGTGCTTTTATTCAAGGCTTTTTGACTGAATTATAAAAATTGTTTTTTATGCTTAATACCTCGTTTGAATCTGAAAAAGTTTTTGTGAAGTCCTATGCAGTTGGGGATATGAAAAGTTTTTTGTGATTTTATACCCCCACCGGGTGATAATGTTGTGTGAGCTTTAAAATTAAATAGTATATATTAAAGTCTTTTATGACGCTTGGCGTTATGGAAGGCTTTATTTTTTTGTCTAAAAATAATTTTTTTTGAAAAAAAGTGTATGATTTGGTGAAATTTAATTGGGTTAATAGTTACGAAGACTTCAATGCAAAGTTCGGAGTGAAAGAAAACGAAGTGTGATTTGTTTTATTTTTATACTTTGATACATATATATAGCCCTTGTTCAAACCACCCGTTAAACGACGTGTGGTTACGATTATAAAATTTGGTTTAGGTATAAAATTAAATTTATTGTAACTGTCCATACTATGTGATAAAATGTGTATAAACGAGTGCAAATATGAAAGCTACTTTTATAGCAAAACACAAGACAATTTTTATGCAACGAAGCGAAAGAAAAAACCCAGAAACAAATTAAAAAATAAAAGACTTTGATGCTAAAATCGTTCATTTGTCTCTTTCACATATAGACATTAGCCTTATTGATGGAGAAAAAGTCGATTACGAAAAAATTTAGATTTTCGCTGGAAAGAAAATACAGATTTTAGCAATAATACAGGAGAGTGAAACTATGGGATTTGACTTGAAAAAATTCAAAAAAGAATTGGCACAACAAAAAGTTTATGATACTTGGCAATATGTAAATAGTTTAGGAGAAATGCTCACATATATGAATTTATCATGTGAACTTTTGGACAAAGTATACGCCCAACGAGGAATTAAATTGAAAGAAAAAGAGCAAGAAATACAGCGAAAAGTTGAAGAAACAGGAAAGGCATCTGTTTGTGAAAGTGATTTATACTGTACAGACCTTGATATTGCAGGATTAAATATTAATGATGGTCTTTTCCTACAAAAAACAACAATGGAATTTTTCCATTATGCAAGAATGTGTTCGGATATTCTTTTCCAAATAATTAATGCAGCTCTTTTAGGAGATAGTTCTGTTGCTGTTGATGATAGAGGAATAATTGGAAAGGTCAATACTGCAATAGAAAATAATTCTAATTTTGCTACATTAAAATCATTGCTTGATTCCAACAAAAACGATGATACATTTAAGTATATTCTGGCTTTTGATAATTATATTAAACATATAAAAACTGTACTCGTAACTGTAAAGAGTAGCTTTATGCTTGGAAATAATAATGAATTTATTATTCAAGAATTTATCAACAGTGGTATTGCATATCCAGCACAAGATGCAATTACCATTGTGAAAAAAGCTAATAAATATATTAACGATACAGTTGAAACAATTTTAACTGAAGTACAGAATCAATTACCTAATTGCGTTGATAACAGTCAGAGAATTCATAATATCAGTTTTAAATCTGTAGTAAAACAGCTAAAAAAAGGTATTCAATATGATTATATATCATTTTTTATAGATGTAGATAATGATATAAGTGAATTACCAACTGAAATAAAAGTACTTCCTTTAATTATTAAACCGAATGACGATATATATAGCTTTGACTTTAGATTCAAAAAAATATTTATTAGGAAAAAGGGGACAGATGAAGATGGCATTATTGGTTGTGCCGAAATAAAAAATGGTTTTGATACAAATGAATTCTATAGAATATTTACAGTTCGTTCCTGCGATATAACGGAATATTATTCTTATATTTCTAGATTTACTCAGGAATATTCTAATATTACAGTTAATTTTGCAGCAATGGAGGGTTCTACAATTATCTATCAAGACTAATTAGTGGAGATGACAGTTATGGCAGAACTAAACTTAAAACAGATTGTAGACAATTAAATAGTAATTTGGTTTTGACTGATTATCGGTGTTAATAACTAAAAAAGCGTTGAAGATTTGTTTTCTTCAACGCTTTTTCTTATAGGTATATAGATCTTTTTTGTTAATTTTATGTTTCAAATCTTAAAACAAAAGCTGAAGTCCCATTACGATAATCCACATATATGCACAGGTTTTTGGAATCATAAGCAAGCCAACCTTTGGTTTTGTTTTGCTGAACAATGTTACAGGGATGTAGCAACCGAATGAAATGATGATTGCGGCAACCATTCTTGTCATATGAAGATCGTTTGTGTTGCCGGAAATTGTGTAAAGAATGATTACGCCGATACCTGTTATTGCAAAAACAGCGTTTCTGATGACGGAAAGCTTCATATTGCCCTTGTCTGAACACCAGTTGTTTTGCGGAAGAACGCAGATTACCATTCTGATGATTGCGGAAATCCAAATCATTGCTTCAACTGCAACAGGTGCTGTCAATTCGGGGAATGTAAGCTTCCAGATATACAGCAAAACAATGTAAAATGCTGTCATTGTGATTGAGGAAACCTGCAAGCCGATTCCGAGTTGCCTTTTGATTTTGTCGTTGCTACCGTGAACTGCTCTGATAATTCTCGGAACAAGGTGGAATGCGTCACCGCCGCAAAGTGTCAATGTCAACACGCCGTACAAGATGAACAAAGGATTACCCTTTGAAAATGCGAAGAATAAAATGCCTGCGATTAAGTCGAAAATCAAATATCCAGCGTCAAAAATTGCTTCCATAATATCGGGAATTTGCGGTTTGTATTTTTCGTTTTCCATAATTAAAACTCCTTTTTTACTTCAAATAACTAACATTCAAGGTATTATTTCTTCTTTAAACAATCTTCTGCGTTATTGCAGATTTTTTCAAAAATGTTTTTGAATGTTGCAATTTCCTCATCCGAAAATCCTTTGAGCACATCGTGGGCAAAACGCTTTTGTGTGTCGATGCCCTCGTAGATTATGCTTTTTGCACTTTCGGTCACAAAAATCTCTATGTGTTTTTTGTTGCTTTCGCTTTGCTTCTTTTCAATCAAGCCTTTGTTTTCAAGCGATTTGAGCGAGGTTGAAACATGAGATTTTGTTGATTTGCGAATTTTGACAATGTCTGCCGCCGTGTTGAATTCGGGGTTGCCGTGCAAAAACATCAGTATGTCATATTCCATTTGGGTCAAATTGTACTTGTCGCAAATCGAACTTGTGAGCGATTCATAATAGCCAGTAATTGTTTTGTGCCTGTCCCAAAAATGCATATTGCCACTCCTTGTTAATCGTTCTATTTAGAACTATTATAGTGTGTGATATATCGTTTGTCAATACATATATTTTTGCGATTTGTAAATCTGCATTTTATGATTGTTGCTATAACGAATTAAAAGTTACGGTACAATGTACCTAAATTTTAACTGAGAGGCCGGTTAAATGTTTCTTATTGAATGAAAATTCGCTGGATTTATAATATTCATTATACTTTTTATTTATGAAAACGAGCCGAGATGTGCGTATCTCGGCTCGTTTTTCTAATGTGTATGTAGACCTTTTTCGTTAATTTTATGTTTTGAATATGCTTGACCGACCGCTATACAAATTTTTTGAGTCTCGAAAGTGGCTTAAATAGGGCGTTTTGAAAATTTACTTATTATTCAAACTGTCTATCAAATGCAGGCGGTAAATGCGCCAAATTTTACTTATTTTATAGTTTTAAATATTGACTTTTTATTTGTCTTTTGATAGAATATCCTCGGTTAGTCTATACTAACCGTAAATTTTATCATTGGGTTAGCTTTCGCTAACTAAATACGGAGGACAAATATGTTTAAAAAATTATCGATTTCATTGACAGCATTAGTTTTTGTACTTGCACTTACCTGCACTTCGTTTAGTGCGTTTGCAATGGGTCCGAGCAAGGACGGTGTTTACGAAGTGCCGATTGAAATGTGGCACGCAGAAAAAGAAAGAACATCTATGGGTGACAGCTATATTGTTCACACCGCACTTCTTACAGTTGACGGTGATGAAAAAACGCTTACAATAGCTCCTGCCGAAACAACAAGCGATATGCAATTTTGGTATTACAAGGACGGCTCTGTTGAGGGCGACACAGTAGAAGTTGAGCAAAAGAATAATGTTGAAATTGACGGCACTGAATATGAAACGGCTTTTGAATTTCCGATTAAGAGCGACAATGAATTTGTCGGCGTAAAATTTGCCGCTTCGGCTATGCCTTTATCACCTTCTGCAAGAATTAAAATAGATTATGACAGTGCAAAAAAAATCAGAGATGTAAAAAAGGAAACAACCACAAAAAAAGCCACTACCACCACAACGACAACAACTACAACGACAACAGCACCAACCGTTACCGAGCCTAAAGAGGAAACGGTTAAAAATAAAAAAGTACCGATCGCCATTGCCTGCGGCGCAGTGGGTGCGGTTGCATTTGTGCTTGTAATGACCGCTGTTATCAAGAAAAATAAACATGACTGATTAGGGTGAAGTATGAAAAAAATATTTAAGAAATTTCAAGTTAAGGATTTTGTGTTTTTGGCTGTCTTATCCGCAGCGATGACATTGTGCGGCGGAATAACGATGCCGCTTGTTATGCACACCACCGTTTTCGGACTGCGTAACATGGCAGCCGCACCGATTTATTCGATTTTCGTTGCAATCGGACTTATGAAAGTAAGAAAGCCGGGTGCTCTCACAATTATCGGACTTTTTTCGGGCGCACCGCTGATTTTCTTTTCCACGGTTATGTTTTTTAACAATTTTGTTTCCGCAATCATAGCGGAATTGATTATGCTTTTGATTTTCAGAGGCTATCAAAAGAAAGTTTCCGTTTTCGTTACAACGGGAATATATATGCCGTTTTCACTTCCGATTTCGGTTCTGTTCAGTCTTTGGCTCAACGGGCAAAGTTACGATCAGCTTACAGCAAATCCGAAAATTTCTGTTTTAACATCAATCGGCACAATTGCATTGGCATTTTTGGGTGCGGCAATCGGAATGAAAATCGCCGCAGAACTTCAAAAGGCAGGCAAATTAAAACCGTACGGAGAAGATAATAATGCTTGAAAAATTTGAGGTTAAAAAGCCTTTTTATCCGCTGATTTCATTTTCAGTTTCCGTAATAGTGCTGATATTCGGAATGCTTTTTTCCAAAAATCTTTTGGCTTTTGCTTTTGCCACGGCAATTTTTGTGCTTTACTCAGCATTCGGTCTTTTTAAAAGCACATGGAAAATGACCGTTGCAATGGCGATTTGCGGACTTATTATAGGCGGTCTGTCATTTTTGACAAACAGAAGTTTGGACGCATTTTGGCAAACACTTTTAAGAATGATTCTCTTGGGATTGTGTGCCGTGCCGATGATAAGCACATCACCCTGCGATCTGACACGCTGTCTTGCAAAGCTGAAATGCCCGAGAGTTATAACGCTCGGCATGCTTGTAACACTTAAATTTATTCCGGTTTTAGTGGGTGAAATAAAGCAGATCTGGGAGGCGATGAAGGTCAGAGGTGCAAATATGAATTGGTACCGACCGAGTTGCATTTATCGTGCGTTTATTATTCCACTCGTTATGCGAATCATCGGAATATCGGATACTCTTTCCCTTTCGCTTGAAACAAGGGCATTTACACTTGATGACAGTACAAGCTCGGTATATAAAGTAATAAAAACAAAAGCAAGGGATTTCGTATTTCTTGCCTGTGTTATCGTGCTTTGCGCAGGCGGAGGTGTTATGATATGGGCATAGCGATAAGACTGAAAGAAGTTTCTTTTAAATATGACGGTGCTAAAGAAAATGTGCTTGAAAATATAAATCTCACCGTGGAATACGGCGAAACCGTGCTTTTGTCGGGCGTTTCCGGCGAGGGGAAAAGCACCCTGCTTTCGATAATAAACGGTGTTATTCCGTTCGTTAATTCGGGCGAATTTTCGGGCAGTGTGGAAATAGACGGCAAGGATGTTACAAAGCTAAAAATCAGCGAGCGTTCAAAGCTAATCGGCACTGTGCTTCAAAATGCGGACGAACAAATTATTTATGATTTAGTAAACGAAGAAATTGCTTTCGGCTGCGAAAATCTGAATATTGCGTCCGAAGAAATCGACAGACGCATTGAACGATTCACAATGCTTATGCAAATAGAAAAAAACGCAAAAACAAAAACACTTTCCGGTGGTCAAAAGCAACGCCTGATAACCGCTTCTACCCTTGCGATGGAGCAAAAAATCATTATTCTTGACGAACCGCTTGCAAATTTGGACACTCACACAGCACATATTTTGCTGAAAGCTCTTCGTAATTTGGCGAATAGCGGATACGCCGTTTTAATAGTTGAGCACAGGCTTGATGTTGTGAAAAACTACATAGATAAAGTTATGCGAATCGAAAACAAACAGCTTTTTACAAGCACGGATATAAACGACTTGAACAGCGGAATAAAAACAATTCCTCATGCTGACGGCTATTTGCCCGGTGAAGTGCTTATAAAAGGCGAAAAACTTTTCTTTGCCGCAGGCGACAGAAATATTATAGATGGGCTTGATATTGAAATTCGAGCAGGCGAACGAATAGTTTTGCTCGGTGAAAACGGATGCGGAAAAACCACCCTTATGCGCATGCTTGCAAGGCTGAATAAGCCGAATGACGGTGCACTGAGCCAAACAATAACAAAAAGCAAAAAAGCAAACAGCAAATGGTTTTCAAAGGTGGGATATGTTTACCAAAATCCAACCTATCAGCTTTTTATGCCAACGCTTTTAAGCGAGATTTCCTTTAAGGCAAAAAGCGAGGAAATAGCAAGGAAAATGATAAACGCCTTTGGACTTTCGGGACTTGAGCAGAGGCATCCGCAATCACTTTCCGAAGGGCAAAAACGGCGTGCCTCCATTGCTGCCGTCTGTGCAAGCGAGCCGACCGTACTGTTTCTTGACGAGCCGACGGTGGGTCAGGATTACAAAAACCTTTGTAAAACGGTTGAAACCGTAAATAAAATAAACAAGAACCACGGTACGGCAATTGTTACCGTAACACACGATAAACGATGTGCCGGTGCTCTTGCAGACAGAGTGCTGATTATGGAAAACGGTAAAATATCACGGCAAGGCGATTACCACCTTGCAAATGAATTTTTGGATAAATAACTTAATTGAGGGAGAAAAGAAATGATTAAAACAAGACTTATAGAGCAAGTGCCTTCTTCAAAGAAGTACATTGCCCTAACCGTTCTTGCGCAGTGGTTGAAAACGGTTGCAAACATCGTTATGATTTTCATTCTTTCAAATCTACTTGCGCAAATTCTTGACGGTAAAGCGTTTGATTTTAAAAGACTTTTGCCTTATTTGGGCGCAATTGCGGCGGTTATGTTTGTGCGCTATCTTTGCGGATACGTAAGTTCACAGACTTCGTTTTTCGCTTCAAGCGAAGTAAAAAAAGTGCTTAGACAAAAAATGTATAAAAAGCTTACACGAATGGGAGCATCTTACAGCGAAAAGGTATCAACATCAGAGGTGCTTCAGGTTTTTGTTGAGGGTGTAGACCAGCTTGAACTTTATTTCGGCAAATATCTGCCGCAGTTTTTCTTTGCTATGCTTGCACCGATAACGCTTTTTGCCGTGCTTGTGTTCGTAAGCTGGAAAGCGTCGGTGGTGCTTCTTATTTGTGTACCCCTTATTCCGCTTTCTATTGTTGCAGTTCAAAAAATCGCAAAAAGACTTCTTAGCAAATATTGGGGAGTATACACAAACCTCGGCGATACTTTCCTTGAAAATATCCAAGGCTTAACAACACTCAAAGTTTATCAGGCGGATGAACGCAAGAATGTTGAAATGAATGAAAAAGCCGAAGAATTCAGAAGAATTACCATGAAAGTTCTTACAATGCAACTCAATTCCGTAAGCGTTATGGATATTGTTGCATATGCAGGAAGTGCAGTAGGTGTAGTAATTGCAATCATTCAGGTAAAAAACGGCACAATCACTTTACCTCAGGCATTTTTAATCATTATGCTTGCGGCTGATTTCTTTTTGCCGCTCAGGCTTCTCGGTTCATTTTTCCATGTGGCTATGAACGGTATGGCGGCAAGCGACAAACTCTTTAAGTTGCTTGATACAAAAGAGGACGAACACGGAGCGGAGATTCCTGAAAATCTTGACGGGGATATCGAAATTAAAGACCTTTCCTTTTCTTATGACAACGAAAAAACCGTACTTAACGATATTTCGGCAACCTTTAAAAAGCACGAGCTTATAAGCATAGTAGGCGAATCGGGTTGTGGCAAAAGCACGCTTGCTTCCCTGATTTGCGGAACAACTAAAGGCTACATCGGCAGTATAACAATCGGCGGTGTTGAAATAAAAGATATTGATGAAAAAACACTTATGAACAACATCACTGCCGTAAACTTTAATTCCTACATTTTTGCAGGAACGGTTAGGGAAAATATGCTCATAGCCGACAAAAGTGCCAGTGACGAAAAGATGATTGAAGCATTGAAAATGGTAAACCTTTGGTCATTTTTAAGTGAGCAAGACGGACTTGATACTAAACTTAATCAACAAGGCAGCAATTTTTCGGGCGGACAAAGGCAAAGGCTTGCGATTGCAAGAGCCTTGCTTCACAACACACCGATATATGTTTTTGACGAAGTAACTTCAAACATAGACGCCGAAAGCGAAAACGACATTATGGCCGTTATTAACAATATGGCTAAAATCAAAACCGTTATTCTTATCTCCCACAGGCTTGAAAATGTGGTAGGCAGTGACAAAATTCTTCTGCTTGATAAAGGCAAAATTGAGGAAAGCGGTACTCATTCTGAACTTATGTCTTTTAATAAAAAATACAAGCTAATGTATTCCACTCAAGCAGAACTCGAAAAATATGCAAAGGAGGAAGCGTAATGAAAAGAAAACAATCAGGTTTCAAAATTATGATGCGGTTGATAAAACTTGTTAAGCCGCTTGCTTTTTTCATGGTACTTGCAGTTATACTCGGCGTTACAGGTTTTCTTTGCGCCATTCAAATTACTGTGCTTGGCAGCATGACGCTTCTTACAGCCGCAGGTATAAACGGTGGACTTGCAATAAAAACGGGATGTATTTGCATTATTATTTTTGCGGTTTTGCGTGGTTTTCTTCACTACGGCGAGCAAGCGTGCAACCACTATATTGCATTCAAATTACTTGCACTTATTCGTGATAAAGTATTCAAATCGCTTCGCAGGTTAACGCCGGCTAAACTTGAAGGTAAAGATAAAGGCAATCTGATATCGCTCATAACAAGTGATATTGAGCTTTTAGAAGTTTTTTACGCTCACACGATTTCTCCGATTTGTATTGCATTTTTAACAAGCCTTGTTATGCTGATATTTATAGGAAGATACAGTATTTGGCTTATGCTTGTTGCACTTGCGGCTTATATTACAGTCGGCATTATTATTCCGCTTGTATCATTCAAATTTAACAAAAATATCGGTATGACCTACCGTGAAAATTCGGGCTCACTTTCCGGCTATGTGCTTGACAGTATGAGGGGACTTTTGGAATCAATCAGATACAATTCAACCGATACCCGCCTTAATGAAATGAACGAAAAAACCGATGAGCTTAATTCACTTCAAAAGAAGTTAAAGAAAATTGAGGGGCATAATATTTCAATTACGGATATTTCGATTATATTCTTTTCAATCACAATGCTTTTAGTTGCAATTTGCCTTTACCAAAAGGGCACAATCGGATTTGACGGACTTATTGTTTCAACCGTTGCAATGATGAGTTCATTTGGTCCGGTTGCCGCACTTTCAAACCTTGCAGGCAATTTGACTCACACCCTTGCAAGCGGCGAAAGAGTGCTGTCAATTCTTGATGAAAGCCCTGTTGTTGAAGAAAACATCAGCGGCAAAGAAGTTGAATTTGATGGTATGGAATGTAAAAATGTAGGCTTTGCATATGACAAAGAGCAAATTCTTGAAAATTTCAATATGGAAATTCCAAAAAACAAAATCATTGCTATAAACGGACCGAGCGGTTCGGGAAAATCGACTGCGCTTAAACTTATGATGCGTTTTTGGGATGTAAACAGCGGCGAAATTGATATGTCGGGTGAAAACATTAAAAATATTAAAACATCATCACTTCGTAACAATCAGAGCCTTGTAAGCCAAGAAACTCAATTGTTTAACGATACGATTGAAAATAATATTAAAATTGCAGATTACAACGCAACAAGAGAAAAAGTTGAAATTGCCGCAAAAAAAGCCTCAATTCACGATTTTATAATGACTTTGCCTAAGGGATACGACACAAATGTAGGCGAACTCGGTGATTTGCTTTCGGACGGTGAAAAACAGCGTATAGGTCTTGCAAGAGCGTTCCTTTGCAACTCTCCTATGATTATGCTTGACGAACCTACAAGCAATTTGGACAGCTTAAACGAGGGCAACATCTTAAAATCTATAAACGAAGCAAAACACGGCAAAAGCATTGTTTTGGTTTCTCACAGAAAGTCAACGGCAAAAATCGCTGACGAAGCTTATACTGTTTACAGAGGCAGATTATCATGAAAAAAGACAGAATCACACGAGAAAAAGAAATGTTACCCGAAATGGTAAAAATTTATTGCCACGGTGTGCATAAATCAAAAAAAGGAACTCTTTGCAAGGAATGCCAAGAACTAACTGATTATGCGCTTTTCAGGCTTGATCATTGCCGCTGGGGAAACAATAAAAACTTCTGCTCGCAATGTCCATGCCATTGCTACAAACCCGATATGCGTTCAAAAATAAAAGAGGTTATGCGCTATTCCGGGCCGAGAATTATGCTTTATCATCCGCTTGTGGGTACCATTCACGGCATTGAAACGATAAAAGGCGTTATCAAAGCAAAAAAGAAAAGCAAATAACACCAAAAAATATTGACTCTCATACAAACAAAGTCTTTGCCGAAAGGTAAAGACTTTGTTCTTTCACGGTGAAAAGAAAAACAGCACCAATGCTCTTATTAAGCATCAGTGCCCTTTTACAAGACTTGTATTTATTTCAGTACAAAACGATATTTGAATTTTCTTTTGCAAGGTTTTGCATTTTTTCCGTATAGCCGTTGATGCAAAAGAATACAAAGTGTTCATATCTGTCAATTCTCCATTTACTTTTTTAATTATACCACAAAGTATAATTATTTCAATTATAAAAGCGTCGAAGATTTTGTCTTTCTTCAACGCTTTTTTTAGTGCTAAAAGTTTAATTTTTCAAATTGTTATAAATTTCTGCCAAATTATTTTTCACGGTTTTATAATCAACATTCTCGAACAATAATTTTGAGGTGACTTCATTATAATCTTTTTTGAAGTAATCTTCATTTATGATTTTGCCGATTATATTTTTAATACTTTTGTCATCTTTTGCCGACGGACAGGCAGAATCTGTTGAACGAATTTCTTGAACTTCATCAAATAATTCATAGAATTCATCATTAAATGTGATTTGCGTCATGAGTTTATATAAGTCATATAAATGCCTTGATGTGCGTTCTTTATTGCCGCTCAAATAATAATCGCCGATAGCAAAAATCTTATCAATAAATGTTCTTGTGAGCGTTTGCACCTTTAATTCAAAAGGTTCTAATCCATATTCTTTGATGATGACATCTAAATTTTGCTGTTTCAAAAAGCGATAAATATATGTGTCCGCCTCTCTAATTTCATACGGAAATGGCTTCATAAACACGGCAGTTTCAACATATAAATACGGTTTAATGGTTATGAAAGTATCGTCAATAATCGGATAGGTGACTTGGTATTTGTTGAAATAAGTTCTTGTCATTATTTCTTCTTCGTTATCAAGCTGTAAGCCTAAATCATCAATTGATTTTTTAATCGCAATTTTCAGCTTTTTACGCATGCCCTCGGTAGCTTTGTCGGCGTTGATACCAATGTCAATATCTTCTGAAAATCTGCTGATTATCTTATAGCATTTTGACAGTGAAGTTCCGCCTTTGAAAATAATATCGGGATAGTTTTTATTGATTTCTTTGAGCAACAAAGAAACATAATAGTCTTTTTCAACGATTGCCATTTCAATACCTAAAGCATTTGATGTTGCAATTAAAATGTCGTTGAATGTTTCTTTATCATTGTGCAAGTTTTTCAATTAACGGGCCTCCTAATATTTTTCTGGATACGGAATCGGGAAATACGGAACAGTATTTGCTGATTGATGAGAGTGAAATATTGTTTTCTTTAATGTAATTTTCAAGATTTTTTATTTCTATGCTGTCTAATTTATCAAGGTCAATCAACCTAATGAGTTCGCAAAATTGAAGCGTTTTGAAATTCGATTTAGTGATTTTTGTCGGCGGCTTGCAGAGATATACGCTCTGGTTACCTACTTCGACTTTTCTTCCACGGGTTGATTCGTTATTTGAAATGACAGTAATAACATTCGGTACTTGCGTAGTAAGTCCAAATGAATTTAACAGGGAGGTGCCGCCGAGATAGCCGTATATATCTTGCGAATTTTGAATATATTTTTTTGTTATAACCTTTCTCGGATTTAATACGGAATCACCGAGAACAGTTTTTCTCGGAATGTAGTAAACACCTGTTGAGAATCGTTTTAACTGTTTGCTGTCAACTAAAGTTTTGATTGCTTTATCAATCCAAGGGCGTGAACGCTGCGGATACATTTTTTCTATATCCTCGATAAGTATCGGCTCATCGGTATTAAATTTTGCGGATAATTCATTAAAAATATTCATACTGTCGCCTCCTTTATATTGATTATATTATATTATACATTTAATGTCAATATTTCATACTTTGAATTTTTTTTGCTGTAAAGATGAAAAAAAGCGTTGAAGATTTTGTCTTTCTTCAACGCTTTTTCTCATGGGTATGTAGACCTTTTTTCGTTAATTTTATGTTTTTAATGTGTTTGACCGCCCACTATACAAATTTTTCGAGTCTCAAGACCGGCTTAAATAGGGCGTTTTGAAAAATTTTAATGCAAAAAAACACCAACCTCGCTTGCAGCTTCCATCTTAAATCTGTTAAGAGCTTCTTTAGCTTCTGGAACTGTATTCTTTGCCATTGTTAAAACACCTCTCTTATCAAAAATTTGCAAAGCGTGCTGATATTTTGAATAAAATTTTCTTCAAAATATTTATCACACAATATCAATTCGCTCTTGCAAGTATAGTTTATGAAAAGTATTCGTTTTTACAATTGAAAAATTTTTACAATTTAAAACACATATGATGAATGTTTAAAATTCTATAAATTTGCTTTGTTTTTCTCTGTTAACTCGTTGTACTTATTTACTATGTAATCGGCTGTTCTGACTGCGCCTTCGCCTTTATATTGCCAAGTTTCTTCAATAAGAGAATCAATGTTGTTTTTATATTCAGTTGATTCAATGCAGCTGTCAATCAATTCTTTTAAATTTTGCATATTATCTTTAGTTAATTGTTTTCCTATTTTCGGCAAAGATGCAATAGGCCAAAACGGTGTGTCTAGCCACCAAGCGTCATAAGGGCTGTCGTCAAACTCGACATCTGCGTATATAACCGGCTTTCTGTAAACCAAAGAGTAATCGTAAACAATGCCGGAAAAATCTGAAATTAAAATATCAGAACGCCTGAGAACATCAAAATTATCACTGTCTCTGTTCCATTCGAGACTGTTTGAATTTGGAAATTCTGCCATTAAATGATTCATCAAATCTGCTTCCGAAGTAAATGACTGCGGGTGCGGTCTGATAATAATATGATATCCCGTTTCCAAAAGAGTTTTAATTATTTCATCGCCGAATTTGTTGAGAATAGAACTTTTACCCCAAGACGGAGCAAGTAAAACTGTTCGCTCCTTATTTTCCAATGGTTGTGCGGCTGCAAGTCTGTTTACCATAGCGTCCATATAAGGAACTCCTACCATAACAAGTTCCTTTGCCGGCAGGATTCTTATTTTTTCAAGCGCTCTGATGTCTCTTTCGTGGTGATTTCCTGAAATTAAAACTGCATCATAATAATCAATCCCGAACATATGATAACCGCAGGTATTACTTGCCGCGTGAAGAACATGCACATAATAATCAACATTTTTTGAACGCTTCCATTGAAAAACATCAAGCCCCGGTGTTGTTGAAATAAGCATTGTGGCATTAAGAAAATTTAACTTTGAAAATGCACGATTGCCTTCGCCTATAAATTGTGCATCGAGATGCTGCAAATTTTCATCAAAAGCAGGGTCATCTTTTGATGCTGTCATATATACAACATCAATACCCCTTGAATTCATTTCTTCGCATATTGGTTTGAACACGCTCCAATATCTTTTGTCATCAGAAAAAATAACAATAGGTATTTTTTCTGCGTTTGTATCGGCTTTTTTTCCGCCGGTAAGTAGAAATTTCAGCTTGACTGCCCATTCTTTAAACACATATGCAACAGCACCGATAATACCTATCAGCACGGCAAAAAGCATACTGCCTGTTCCGGGATCAATATATAACTTCATATTTTTTCCCCTTTCAAAAGGTTGAAATCAAGAATTATTTTACATCATCATTTGTTAAAACATCATCTTTTGCAACAAGTTTCCAATTGCTTTTATCCCAAACACTGTCTTGAATTGTGTACCAATCGGCAGGTAAAAATTGATTTCCGTTATTTATGTTAACCGTACAATAATCCGAGCTGATAATATACTGCTTGTGTGCATATTTTTCTTGATTATCAATCTTTTTGTTAGTGTAAGGATTAACGGGGCTTTTTACCGTGCTTTCAAAAGCGATTGTAGGAATATCGGCATTGGTCATAAATTCATCAGATGTATTAAAGCCTGTTGAATTAAAGTCTTTAACCATAAGTAAAGGAGTGAAATATTCCATATCGTTTGTAACTGTGCCGGTATCATTAAGTATTAAATCGTTTAATTGATAAGTTTCAAAAGCGTGGTCAGAAGCTAAAATGATTTTTGTATTATCCCAAACACCGATTTCTCGCAAATAATCAAACCAATTTCCCAATTGGATAATAGAAGCCATATTTGTTTCGTAACTTGCAATTTGTGTAAAGTTATTCATAGCAAGTTTTTTTCCGTTTAAATTAAATCTATCTGCATTTTTATAATATTTAGTATTATCAATTTGATTTGCAGGTTCGTATTGAGGTTCTTGAAGCAGTTGCGGCTCGTGTGTCGTATTGTTAGTCATAAGCAGCACTTCTCCTACTTTATTTGAAGTTGTTGAAGTGATGTCTGAAAGGTTTGTAAGTACACTGTAAGCCTTTATGAATTCGCTGTAATTGCCTGTTGCGATGTAATCATTAGTGCGGTGCTGTGAAACGCTCGAACCTAAATAGTTGCCGTCATTATATATGTCAGACTGTAAAACAATCGGTGATGACTTCATAAGTGAATAAACAAAAAAGTTCCTGCGATTGTTTTTTATAGTTTCCTTTTTGGTTTCATTGTCAACATAATCATCACCTGTGTTGTACGCTTTTACACCCTTCATATCATCAAAAACGCTTAAATCGGGAATCCACTGGTAGTTGGCATAGTTGCTGTTGCAAAGTGTAACATTATAGCCCTTGCTGCTGAATATAGCAGGCATAACTTTAAGTGCTTCATTATGTTTGGTAACAAGCTTTTCGTTTTTGCGTGAATTTATTTCCGCCGGTGTGTATTCATATCCGCCGAAAAATGCAGATGAAGCAAAATTTGTATGTCCGCCGAAAGAAATTGTGTTTGAGTAATAAGTAAATCCGTCGTATTGCTTAATAAGTTCCGGCTTTTCATTAAAGAAATACGGAATATACGGGCCAAATCCTCTGTCAAGCATTATAACCACAACATTTTTTCCGGTTTTACTAAGCTTAATGTTAAAGGTATTGTCTTTTTCCGAGTTTGTGTATATATTCGCAACTGATGAATTGATTTTTACAATGTTGACTGTACCCATACCGCAAAGTGCAATTGTGCAAACAAGAAGCAGTGATGTTATTTGCTTTGTAAGCTTTTTGTATATTATTAACATTACAACTATGATTACAGCAACAACAATTAAGTTAACTATCATTTCATTAGCTGATATGCTTATGGTATTTGTTTCTGCTGTGTACTGCAAAGATGAATTTAATATTCCCGAATTTTTGCCGAAAAACATATAATTTGTTATCGCCAAGCAGCAGATTATACATATAGCTTTGGTGTAAGCGGCTCTGACTTTGCTGTTTGCAAGCCAATAGAATACTCCAAACCAAATTACAAAAGTACCTACCGCAATGCAAGTGGAAGATACCAAGTACCACAATGGGCTTTGATAGTAGCTTGTAAATACAAATTCCTGCGGTGAAGAGCTGATTACGGCAGATGGTATAACGAGTCCTGTCAAAATGGCCATAAACACACAGCCTGATACAAATAATTTTGTATTGTACTTATATTCTTTGATTTTTTCAGGTTTTCTTTTTGCAGGATTTTTTTCTCTTACCAAAGCAAAAAGAATAGGAAATATGCAGACAATTCCCAACAGTGTAAATACAAGTGATTTTTCAGTGTATGTATCATCAATAAAAAAGCTGTATATTGATAATGCTATACCGCCGATTGCAAGAAATTCTTTTCCGACTTTTGCAGGATTTTTACTTTTTAAAGTTAAGGTTTTTATAAGTGAAAATGCATTGTTTAAAGTCCAATAAAATACTAATCCGGATGGTGAATTATACAAAAATACAAGAAAGAACAATGCAGTTATATATAGCTGTATTTTAGTTTTTGCAGGATAATCTTTTGAATAAAGCGCAGAAGATATTAAGTTTATTACAGTCATAATAATCGGCAAAATATTTATTGATATGCCGAATAATGTTAACAGCTTATCAGGTGTGCTTAAATCATTTATAAGTCCAAAGCTTACATCTTTTATACCGGAATAAGTTGATAAAAATCTGTATGCCGCAATGAAAAAAGGAATTTGCAAAAACAAAGAGGTAACACCTCTTAAAACATATGTAGGTTTGTAATTGTTTTGGCGATAATAGGTTTGGAGCATCATCATTCGCTCGTCGCCTTTAAATGTCTTTTTTATATGCGAAACGCCTTTTTCAAGCTTTGCCTCTATGTTTCTTTCCTGTTCCTGAATAGCGTCGGCACGCCTGTATAGCGGCAAAACCAAAAAGTTCATTGCAAGGCTTAAAATGATTATTGCTACTCCTTTATTTTGAATTACAGAATATGCGAATTTATATATTGCCTCAAACAATATTTGCAAAGGCTGAAAAAGTAAAGCATATAAAATTGAACCAAATGACATTATTTTTGCTCCCGTAACTTTATGATAATTAAACTTGGTATTAAAATAAACAGCGATATAAAAATATAAATTTCAACAGTGTTTACAGCTGTGAAATTGATTAAAAAATGTAGCGGTACAGTTAATAAAATACTGCTTGAATAATAAGAAATTGCAGTTAGGCAAAGCCCTAACGAAAATGCAAACAGCAATTGCACTGCTATAAATATTGTGCTTTTTTGTGAAAATAAATTGATTATATGCGAAAATGAAAAAAGCGCGGATACGATAAAAATATTTAGAGCAGGTTTATTAAATGTTTTTTTAAAATATGATAAAATAATTCCTCTGAAAAATAATTCCTCACCGAAAACACAGGAAATCATCTGTATAATTTCAAATGGCGTGGGGGTATATCTGCTTTTTAACGAAATAAGTATATTGAAAAATATCACGAAAACGACTAAAAGATTTAAAATCAATATTCGCCAATCTTTCAAATTGCCGATTTTCAGTCCGTATTCTTTAAATTGGTGTGTTAACTTTAACACGGTCAAAACAGTACCCCAAAATAAAATTAAAATTACTGTTTTTATTATTTCATTTTCACACTTTGGCAAAAATATATTTATAAAACTGTACATAATAAGAAAAAATATAAGTACAGGCAATTTTTTATTTTTCATATTGTTTACTCATTATTTTAAATAAAATATATATAACATTATATCACAAATAGTATAAATATCAAATAAAACACCCTAAATTATTAGGCAAATTTGTGTCAGTATAAGGTTTTAAGCTAATTTGTTATATTCTTCGTTACTTACCGGTGTTATCATTCGTTAGATTTATCATTCCGGTATCTCAATTGCAAGATGGCTGAACCGGCTGTCTTTTGAAGCTCCAAGTCGATACCCGTTTCCTGTCGTTTGTGTTGTTATTTCATACTAATCAATTTTAACTTGAATTATATGGCAATTATAACACCTGAACATAACTTTAGGCCAATACCTTTTCAACTGAATTTCAAAAGCTTTTTCTGTTTATATCAAGTGTTAAATCCCAATCCCTTTGCTTTTCATCACCTATTGTGCAAAGCAAAAATGATTTTATATCACTTAAAACTTTGCTTTTCTTGCCTGCTTTCTTTTCTGCAATGTGAATTATCAAAGACAGTCTGTTAATAAGTTTTTCAAATGCCTCATAAACCGCTGTGCCTTTTACATAAGGCTCATTTCCTATGAAAATATTTCTTACAAGCTCTATACCTAAATCTTTTGCAAGAATGTTTTGTATGCTTTTATCAGGATTAAACCATAAAAAATTACATATTTTTTTGACAGTCAGTTTGTTTAAAATTTTCATTGCGGACTTTGGCAAAATTTCTTTCATTTTATAGTCAATCATTCTGTCAAACCGCCACTGAAAATACTCACTTGCACTTTTTCCCTGCTTGTCATAATCAAAATCATTTATTGTGTAAGATTTTATGTCGGCAGTGCTGTCTTTAATAGTTACTTTTCTGTATGCGCACGGACAGCCTACAAAACAGCCGGTTTGAACATCCGTTATTTTATTGCCATTTTCTGTAACATATTCTGTAACCGCCTGTGCATGCATATGACCTGTAAATATTAAGTCAAGCCCTGCGTCTGCAAATTGATTTGCACGCTTTTCCCAATCGGTTAAATGTGAATCGCTGATTAAATTCATTATCGGCGAAAAAGGCAGTAGGGGATAGTGTGTCATTGCAAATATGTAATTGCCTGTACGGTGGGCATCTTCAATCTGCTCGAGCGCCCACTTCATTTGATTATCCCATAATCCTTTGAAATCTTTGCAGTCGCCGTCGCAGTTTAGTGCAAGCAGTCTTATTCCGTCGGCAAGCTGTGCCACATATGACATACTTTCTTTATGCTCGCTTATTGCACCGTCAAAGCCGAAATCTTTATAAAAATCACGCAGTTCATCTCTCGGCATTGCTTTAACAGGCAGCATTTTATCCCCGTCAAATTCAAAGGAGTCATTATCATCATAATCGTGCCTGGCGGTGATGAGATATATTTTTTTGCCTTGCTCTTTTAATTTGTAAAGCCTGTTTCTCAGTCCGATATGGCTTTGGTATTCACCCCTGTAAACCAAATCACCGGGAATTAGAATTATATTTGTTTCTTTATCATCAGCTATTTGCTTAAACCCGGCATCAATAATTGCCGGCGTTTCAGCAACACATTTTTGGTCGCTTATACTTCTTTTTTCATATGCCGCACCGCTGTGCTTAAATGATGGGTCAAAAAAATGTGTATCCGTTACAAGATAAAAATTTAAGTTTTGCATATTTATCATCCCTAATTAAAATTTTGAATTTATAAATTTTACTGTTTTATTTTACCATATAGTATGATATATTGTAAATTGAAGATTTATATAAATCAAGTGAGGAATACGAAATGATAAAACATAACGAAAAAAACAATATATTTATTCTTGAAACCAAGAATACACATTATGTTTTCGGAGTTGATGAAGAGGGATATAACCGCCATATTCATTGGGGCAATAAATGTAATTACGGCGATTATGAGTTTGTCCATGTAAACGGTGAAAATTCAAATAATACCGTACAGGATGAAATTAGGCAGGAAATTACACCTTTTGGCTCAACTATGTATCGCGAATGTGATATTAAGGCTGAATTTGCGGATGGCTGCCGTGAAATCAGTATGCATTATGACTCATTTGTTCTTGAAAAAAATATTCTCAAAGTTATTTTTAAGGATGATTACTATCCTCTTCAAATAATTCTTAATTATGAAGTTTATGATGAATATGATATAATCAAAAGGTATGTCACACTTAAAAATACGGGCAATGATAATATCGTTTTTGAAAGAATATTCAGTGCTCAATTTTCACTTCCGTCTGTAAAGCCATATACTTTTATTAACACAAACGGTGCTTGGGGAAGCGAATTCTTGCAAACAAATACCGTGCTTGACGGAGGAAGTATCATTTATGAAAATCGCAGGGGTGCGTCAAATCATAATAACTCACCATATTTCATTGCACATCAAAATGCCAATGAAAACAGCGGTGATGTATATTTTGCAAGCCTTGCTTACAGCGGTAATTTTAAAGTCAGCGCAAGCCGAGATGTGTATTCAATCACCAGAATTTCAATCGGAATGAATGATTTTGATTTTTCACATACTTTAAAACCGGGTGAAACATTTGATTCACCGTTAGTTTACTGTGGCAGAGCAAACGGTTTTGGTGAAATGTCAAGAAATATGAATCGTTTTTCAATTGATTTTCTTCTTCCTAAAAGTTTTAATGATAAGCCGCTTCCTGTGCTTTATAATTCTTGGGAAGCAACTGAATTTAATATAGATGTATCTCAGCAAACAGCCCTTGCCGAATTGGCGGCGGATATCGGTGTTGAACTTTTCGTTATGGATGACGGATGGTTCGGCAAAAGAAATAGTGACAGGGCAGGGCTTGGCGATTGGTATGTTAATAAAGAAAAGTTTCCAAACGGGATTGATGAACTGATTGATAATGTAAATAAACTTGGAATGGATTTCGGTATTTGGGTTGAGCCTGAAATGGTAAATCCTGACAGCGATTTGTATCGCGCTCATCCCGATTGGGCATATCATTTTGAACACAGAAATGCAGATGAACTTCGCCACCAGCTTGTGCTTAATATGACTCGCGGTGATGTTCAAAATTATATATTTGAATGCCTTGATAATTTACTTGAAAATCATAATATTAAGTATATTAAATGGGATATGAACCGTCCTTTTTCGCAGGTTGGTGCAGAAAATCTTGAAAATGCGAAAATGTATTCATATCTTCATACAATGGCAGTTTACAAGATTGTTGATGAACTTAAAAAGCGTCATCCCCAAGTGCAGTTCGAAAGCTGTGCATCAGGCGGCGGCAGGTGTGACCTCGGTGCAATCAGCCATTATGACCAAGTATGGACGAGTGATAATACCGACGCTATTGACAGAATGACTATTCAAAAGGGATATTCTTTGCTTCATCCTGTTAAAACAATGCGTGCGTGGGTTACTGATATTTGCGGTATAAATAAGCCTTGTTCACTTGATTTCAGGTTTAATATTGCAATGCAGGGTTCACTCGGAATAGGCGTTAATCTTATTAAATATTCCGCCGAAGATTTAGAGATTTGTAAAAAGAATATTGATTTTTATAAATCTGTTCGCAATATTGTTCAGTTCGGCGATTTGTATAGAATACTTGATATTGAAGACGGGGAAGTGCTTTGCAACGAATATGTAAGCACTGATAAAAACGAAAGTGTGGTTTTTATTGCCGCAAATGCAACAAGGTTTTTTAAAAAGAAATTTAATCTTCACTTTGCAGGCCTTGATGAAAATAAAACATATTATTTTTCCTTAAACGGTGACGAATATGTAAAAGGCGGGGCGTATCTTATGAATGTAGGTGTTCCTATTTATGTCAGGGGCGCGGATTATAACAGGGCAATAATCATAAAAGCAATATAAAATAAAAGAAACAGCCACTTTTTCGCGAACAATTCCGTAAAAAATGGACAATAGAAAAACACCCCTACGGTAGAATTAAGGAAAACTACCATAGGGGTATTTTAATACCGAGAAGCCACAGTCACATAAGTGTTATCAAAAAATACATTGATTTAACAACAATTATCGTATTCAAACTAAAACTAAACCGACTCCTCTTAAAAAGCGAAATCAGTTTGCTGCTTAAATTTTATTTTTCTGCATCAGATTGGCTTTTGTACCGTCTGCGCAATTCGTGGCGGTACAATATAAAGGGAGGATTTGCATTTTTCTAAATGATTTCCTGTTCGATATTGTCAAACAAATCGTCGTTGAAAAAATCGCGGATCGAGATTTCAAGACCATCACAGATTTTTTGCAACGATACAACACCCGGATTTTGGCTCTTTGTGTTGAGCATACTGTAAATCGTTGACGGATTTATTCCGCTTAAGTTTCCGAGCGCGTTAATTGCTATATTTCTCTCCTCACAGAGATTTATGATGCGTTGCGCAACTGCTTCTTTTATTTTCATAACTACCGCCTTTTGCTTGTGATAGTTAAATTGTAAATGAATTTGGGATATGTCGTGTGGGATGTATCCCAAATTATTATTGACATTTGAGCTTTGTTAATGTAAAATAAAAATATAATCAGTAGTTGCTGATAAAAAGAGAAACCTGTTCCCATTTAGAACACAGTAGTAAAGCTCTTGCATAGACTTATGTGGGGGCGTTTTTTGTTTTATGACTAGTGGAGAAGTAATGAAAGAAAACATAAAATATATGCTGAAAAATTGGATCGCGTGGGATAAGAAAAGCCTGATTTATTTTCTTATTCGAGTTCCGGCACTTGTTTTTCAGCCCATAGTAACAGCATACATACCCAAAGCAATGATTGACTGCATTAACGATGGCGTAACGGTTGGCAGGCTTATTCTTGTTGTTGCGCTTTTGAGTGTTCTTGTTGCGCTGACAACTTGGCTTGCACCCTTTATGCAGGAGCTTTTAAACGGAAGCGCACGCATTATCCGTATGCGCTATGCCGTTTTGGCTTTTCGCAAAAATCTTAACACTGATTACACAAATATAGAAAGCCTTGAAGGCAGAGAAAAGAATAAAAGAGCAATGGAGTTTTACAGAAGCTACTATTCATCATCCGCCGATTTTCTTGATACCTGCAATCAGCTTCTGGTTTGCATTGTGGGCGTTATAACCTCTCTTGCACTCATCTATAAAATCAATATCGTTATGATACTGATTATCCTTGCAACCTGTGTTGCCGAATTTATTTTACTGAAATACCTAAACAAAAAAGAAAAGAGCGTTAAGGATGCAAGAAGCAGTGTTTTCGTTAAGTTTGATTATTACTATTCATTAAGTAAGGATTTAACTGCCGCAAAGGATATACGGCTTTACGACTTTACCGACTATTTCTTGTATGCAGTTGCAAGACTGATTAACGGCTTGGAGAATATAACCTCAAAATATATGCACCAAAGCGTTAAGGTTGGCGGAACAAGAGCACTTCTTAACCTCGCGCGTGAGCTTGTTGCATACGCTTATTTAACATATTTAGTGTGCCAAAAAAGGCTTTCCGTTTCCGATTTTATTTTCTATTTTGGCATTATCACAGGATTTTCAAATTGGATAACGAATGCGGTGTTTCAATATTCAAATATTGAGCGTTGCTGTAACGACTGTGCCGCATTTCGTGAATTTATTGAAAGTAACGAGGAAAACAAAAGCAAGCCGAGTGTTAATTTTGATGATATTGAATCAATTGAATTTAAAAATGTTTCGTTCACATATCCTTCTGCCGAAAACAGCACAATAAACGATATGTCCTTTAAGATTAGTACGGGCGAAAATATAGCAATAGTCGGTGAAAACGGTGCAGGCAAAACAACAGCAATCAAGCTGCTTTGCGGTCTTTATTATCCCACTAAGGGTGATATTTTAATAAACGGAAAAAGCAGTTGCGATTTTTCGAGTGAAAGCTATTTTGATTTGTTTTCTGCGGTATTTCAGGACTACGGCTTTTTGCCTATGACCATAGCGGAAAACATCTGCGCATCAACCGATTACGATAAGGAAAGGCTTTATTCTGCATTTGAAAAGTCAGGTATTGCCGATAAAATCAACAGCCTTAATAAAAAAGAAAACACCCTTATGATTAAAGATGTTTACAAAGACGCAGTCGATTTTTCAGGTGGAGAAAAGCAAAAGCTATTACTTGCCAAGGCAATTTACAAAAATGCACCGGTGCTTATCCTTGACGAGCCTACCGCTGCACTTGACCCAATTGCAGAAAATGAGCTGTACCTCAAATACAACGAAATGACAGATAATAAAATATCTTTCTTTATTTCACATCGTCTTTCCTCAACATGCTTTTGCGACAGGATTTTGTTTATTAAAGACGGAAAAATCGCAGAAAGCGGAACACACGAGGAACTTATGGCACTCAAAGGCTCTTATTACAGAATGTATCAGCTTCAAAGCTACTATTATAAAGAGACGGGAGGCGAGGCGGTATGAAAAAAATAAAAACCGTTTTTTCTGCTTTTAAAGAAATGCACCGCCTTGAAAAGCGGTTGCTACCTACCTCAATAGTTGTTGCAATTGTTACGGCGGTTATGCCGTTTATCAACATTTGGTTTACATCAAAAATAATAGATTTGCTTGATGTCGGAATAAGTATGAGTGACCTTGCGGTATATATCGGATTGGCGGTTGGAATTAATGCTGTTTTATTCTTCATCAATTACTTTTTAGGTGATATTTACTTTATGTTCCGCTCGCTGATGTATAACAAGGAGCTTCAAAACATATCTGCAAAGCTTTTTAAAGCGGAATATCAAAAGCTTGAAAGCAGTGATTTTAAGGAACTGATACATAAGCATTCCGAGGCACAGGACAGAGTTTTCTCGTCATTTGTGCAGTTTAGTTGGATGATGCGTGATTTCATATCGGGAGCGGTAACGCTGATAATTTTCGTTATTATCATTATTCCGCTTTTGAAAATCGGATTTACCAAAACAGGTGATACTTATTTTGAAAGTCCTGTTTTTCTGCTGACGATTTTCGGCGCAATAGCAATTATGGCGGTTATTATCCTTATTGTTGCAACGCAGATGAACAAGGCTTGGTTTAAGGCGGGAGATGAATATTCACGGCTTGACAGAATTTTTTACTATTTTTTAAATATATTTTCCGATTACAACACCGGAAAGGAAATCCGCCTTTATAAAGAGCAGAATTTGATTGAGCACACCGCAACGGATAAGCTGCTGACGGACGGCGAAAAGCTGCTTAAAAAGGCTTCGCTTCACACCGCAAAATCAAGTTCGTTTGTTGCAATCCTCGGTGCGCTAGTGGGCTTCGGGATTTATCTTTTCATCGGCGTTAAGGGCTTATACGGTCTTTTTGGCATAGGCTCGCTTGTGCTTTACTGCGGTTCCTTTATGCAGATAATAAACGGCATTATGAAAATGGCGGTTACCTTCGGAAAAACTGCCGAAATGGTGCCTTTGGTAAACTATTATTTTGATATTGTAAATACAAAGGACGATATGACCTACGGTGCAAAGGAACTTGATTTGTCGGATAAATTTGAAATTGAATTTAAAAATGTTTCGTTCAAGTATCCCAATATGGAAAGCTACGCTCTTAAAAATATCAATATCAAAATCAACAACGGCGAGCACCTTGCGGTTGTTGGCAGGAACGGAAGCGGTAAAACAACATTTATTAAGCTGATGTGCAGGCTCTATGATGTAACCGATGGTGAGATACTTATAAATGGTATCAATATTAAAGAATACTCAAAGGAAAGCATCATTAGCCTTTATTCCGTTGTTTTTCAGGATTTTAAAATCTTTTCAACAACGCTTGCGCAGAATATTTCGACAAATGAGGAATACGACAAAGAAAGGCTTTATGATGCGCTCGACAAAGCAAATATAAAAGACAGAGTGCTGAAAATGGAAAACAAGGAATGCACTTATCTCTATAAGGATTTAGACAAAGCAGGTGTTGAGATTTCAGGCGGCGAGGCACAGAAGCTTGCGCTTGCAAGAGCACTTTACAAGGATGCACCGATTGTTATTCTTGACGAGCCAACAGCGGCACTTGATCCAATTGCAGAACATGAAATATACAACCGATTTAATTCCTTTGTTGAAAACAAAACGGCAATTTATATTTCACACAGATTATCAAGCTGTGTATTCTGCGATAAGATTGCTGTGTTTGACAAGTCAAGGCTTGTTGAAAGCGGTACGCATCAGGAACTTTTGACAGCAGGCGAAAAGTATTTTGAACTTTGGAACGCTCAGGCGAAATATTATATCAATTGATATTTATATAAATAAAAAATTGCCAAGACCCACCAATATTGAACAATTCCGTAAAAAATGGACAATAGAAAAAAACAGCCTCCTATGGTAGAATTAAAGAAACTACCATGGGAGGTTTTGTTCAGCCTAAGCGGATAAAGGGTATATTGTTAAACATGACAGTAGCATCGATATTGAAACTAAAAAGGTAAGGATTTTTTTAATCATAGCTATTATCTCCTTTATTTTATATTGGATATTCTTTGTTTATTACTAATAAAAATGCAGACACGAAAAAACCTATGGTAATAGGGTTAATTATTTGGAAAATATAGTCTATAATAATAACAAGTTTGTTGTATTTGTTTTTATGTAACATAACAAAATTAAATATTATAAAAAATATTGGAAATAAAAACAAATTTACATCAAGAATTTCTGAAATGGAAAATGAAATTGTTAACATACTTGTAATAACTGAAATTATATTGTTTTCTGTTAATATAGTTATATCTGTGCGTTCTATCAAATATATAATTATCGATAATAAATGAAAAAGTAAAAGTGAAGCAGAGAGATATATAGCAATTTTCTTTTGTGTATTAAACGAGTTAATATAGTCTTTAATGTTGTATTGATTTTTTTTATTCATTTTATTGCTTTGCCTCTTTCTCATAATTTTATATTCGCAATGTTTTCGCATACAGACGAATATTTGTTAGGAACGTTTTCCAAGTTTAATTTCATAACAGTTTCTTTTATATATTGTAAAATTATATACTACATAATTCAAATCGGTATCATCAACTGTAATTGCAGTTCCGTTTTTGTTATATAAAAGATACAAGCAATCTTTATTGCGTACAAGTTCTAAAGTGCCGCTATACAAAATCGGCGTAAGAGTGCAGTTTGAAATTGTGGCATTATGATTAAGGGTCTGCACCAAATTGTCGTAACTGCTGTTAATATCTGTTGTACTATATTTAGAAATATTGTCGGTTTTATAAAAAACTCCCAAATGTTTATAATTATCAAATTGATAATTTAAAAACTCACTAATATCTTCTTGCTTCCACAATTTATTATCCGAATATGATAATGATTTTGATGAGCGAACAGTATAATATCTTGAGCGTTTAGAAAACATATCATAAGTGTTATCGTGAAAAATCATATCACTGTATAACTCTATGCCGGAAATGTTAGAATCAACATTATCTTGTAAATATTCAGTACACCATATTTCCAAATCTTCTAATTGATAATCATCAACAAAATGGTCATTTATATATTCAACATTAAATTCTCTTTCACCGTAATTAAATTTCCATCGGGAAGGAACGACCCATATATTAAAATTTTCGAATAATACAAAATCCGGTTCAAGATGTTTTTTTGTATAACTAACTTCTGATATTAAATCGGTTTCTATATTATATTTATTTGCAATATATCGTTTTGCATCATTTGATTTATTATTATTTATAAGTGTTTTTAAAGTAAAACAACATAACAGTAAAACAATCAGTCCAAAAATTATTGATAAGCCTATCGCATAATTCTTTTTTAGTTTCATATAAATCTCTTTTTCTATTTCTTATTTACCATAAGATTGTTTTCTTAATTTTAAAGCTTTTATTTGCTAACTGTTCTTCTCTTATTTCATTATAATTTTGATCTTCTTCAAATCCAAAATAATCAAATCTTTCACCGTCGTCAATCCTTTTTGTCGGCAAATCATAATTCACAAAACAAACATTTACCGGATTTGACCCCGGATGAGAATAGTATTTTCCAAATTCGGATTCTATTTTTGCTTCGATTGTTTCCTTTTCTTTTAATAATGACGATAAATCTTCAAAATCTGAGCGTAAATATATCGAAATAATTCCGTTATAATCAGCAAATATTTCTTGGATAAGCTTATAAATGTTTTCTTGTGTCCATTTTGTATTGTCTTTTTTTAGAATATTTGTAAGTACATCATAGTCGTAATAACTTGAACTGTACGGAGTGTGTAAAACAAGTACATCCGTAATATCGGAATCACCTGTAACATTTATTAAATACTCTTTCATATATCGGTTAATTTCTTCCAACTGGTAATCATCATAAAATTCGCCCTTGTTATATATGACAGAAAAATCTTTTTCTGTATCTTTAAAATTAACGGCAAACGGAACAAATTCACCGGGTCTGTATAATAGAGGACAATCGAAGGAATCAGACTCGTCTTTATAGTAGGGTAGCTTAATGCTGATAACTTTAAAATCTTTATTGTATTTCTTTTCGACATATGCGGTTGCATTGTGTATTAAGCAAATTAAAGCTATCAAAGAACATACAATTATACACAGCAAAGCCGTAAGTATAATTTTTTGTGTCTTTTTTCTACTGTGTTCTTTCATATTCTCTCACCATCTTTAAATTAAATGTTTTTCTTGTTTTAACAATTCAATTTGCTTGTATTCCAAGAAATATCCTTTATGTGAATAAATATTATTTTCAGTGATTTCATCATCAACAATATAAACAATCGGTTTTCTGTTAAAATTAAAATATTTACATATTTTATCCTGCAAATCACTTTTGATTTTAGTTGCTGCTTCTGTATCGTCAATATAAGGAGATATATCATTTACTGAATAATAAACAACAAAATCATTGTTGTAATCCTTTAATGCAAAATCTAAAAAATTATGTATTTGACTTTTTTGTATAAGTTCAGATGAACTGTTATTTTCTGCTTGAAAATAATAAATACATTCAGAATGAATTTCTACTTTGGAAATATGACTGTCAATATTTTTTTGCAAGTAATCAACCGACCAATTATATATTTGCGTTAATTGAAAATCATCATAATATTTACCGTCAATATAATCTACATAAAATGTGTCATCTTTATACTTTATTCTCCATTTGGAATTAACCTTCTCAAAATCAAAAATGTTGGAAGAGTGATTACTTTCATTACGAAAATACGGTGGTACAAAATAAACTGATTTTATTTCATTTCTTTCTAAATTGTATTTTTCAGATAAATATGATTTGGGTATTTGCAATATTGCTAAATACACAAAAGCTAATGTAATTACTATAATTAGTATCGCTAAAATGAATTTTTTACTCTTTTTCAAGTATAACACCCCCTATATTACTACTATATCACAAAACTAATTTGAATAAAAGCACAAAATTGAATATCATTAAAAAAGAGGCTTGCCCCAAATGTTAGGGCAAACCTCTTTATAAGTTGTGTCTCTATTTTTTGCTAACTTGCGGACCTTACACTGAGGTGTATAAAGAAACTCTAAATCCGCATTATTATTTACAGTAAATAACTGCTTCCGTCATCTGCACTTGCTCCGTCTGTTTTGCCCTTTGGCAAAAAGACATGGGGTCTAATGCTTTTAAAAAGAAGGAAAAAACGGAATTTGCCTCTATTCAGGCATACAAACTGTTGACAATAAATCTCCTATATAGTACAATTTAATAAACTACTATATAGGAGCATTTGCATGAAAACAAATGGCGGATTTCTTGTCACCAAAATAAAACAACTTGGAGACCGGATTTTTGAGAAGATTCTCAGCGAAAAGAATATTGATGCGTTCAATGGAGCCCAGGGGCGCATTCTTTATGTGCTGTGGCAGGAGGATGGAATCTCGATCAGGTCACTCTCGGTCAAATGCGGATTAGCGATAACATCTCTTACGACGATGCTGGAAAGAATGGAACATCAAGGACTGATAAGCCGTGTTCAGTCTGAAACGGACAAAAGGAAAACACTCCTGTTTCTGACTGAGAAAGCACATGCCTTAAAGGGCGAGTACGATTCTGTATCTGATGAGATGGGCAGTATTTACTACAAAGGTTTTTCAGAGGAAGAAATTACCCGGTTTGAGGAATGCCTCGACCGCATCAGAAAGAATCTTGAGGAGTGGCAGAAGTCATGAGTATTTGTATCAAAGATCAGATTCAGAACATGAATATCGTCATTGGCTGCACAGTGGGGTGTACATATTGCTATGCCCGCAACAACGTGAAACGCTGGCATATGATTGATGACTTCGCTGACCCTGAATTCTTTCCGGGTAAGCTCAAGATGATGGAAAAGAAACGTCCGC